>Ga0065711_1037716_pt1 | contig 19541 bp, 21 predicted proteins | sample Hoacrofraction12_FD_59098 | JGI IMG/M metagenome (GOLD analysis project Ga0065711, IMG submission 59098) | Hoatzin crop microbial communities from Cojedes, Venezuela - Epithelial fraction 12 v2 (version 2) | ecosystem: Host-associated > Birds > Digestive system > Esophagus > Crop | place...
ACAAACTGAAGCAGAGGAAGCTCCAGCTGAACATGAGGAAGAACTTCTTCCCTCTGAGGGTGACGGAGCCCTGGCCCAGGCTGCCCAGGGAGGTTGTGGAGTCTCCTTCTCTGGAGATATTCCAGACCTGTCTGGACGCGGTCCTGTGCAGCCTTCTCTGGGTGACCCTGCTTGGGCAGGGGGTTGGACTGGGTGACCCACAGAGGTCCCTTCCAACCCCAACCATTCTGTGATTCTATGACAAAATAAAACAGTAAAATAAGAAACCTGAAGGCAAGCGTGGTGTAGAATGGGGTTACCAGCTGCCCTGCAGCTCCATGTTCCTGGACGCTGGCTGGCAGCATCACCTTCCGTGCGGGTTGCGCCAGCTTCTGCCTTCCCCAGCTGCGCTCTGGGGAGGATGAGGATGGTCTGGGCAGGCTGCCACCCGCCCACTGCATCTCCATGCCCGGGCTGCAGTGCAGAGTCTCTTCCCTCGTCACTTCTGACGCTGTCCCTTTGCTGTGCCGCGCGGTACTACGTGCGGGACGCAGATTGCCGGCTGCGGGGTTGGATTTTTTCCCCCCTCGAGCCCTGTGCGCTTGGTTCTTCAGGAGGCTGCCCAGGTTGATTTCCGTTGGTTTATTTTTAGCCTGATGCTTCTGGCCCCGCTGCGGAGCCCGGCCGCCGCGTTGCGATCCGGTGGCGTGGAGCGGCGCGACGCGGCGAGCCCGCGTCCGTGGGCGGCTTCGTTTCTCCGGAGCGTTGGGCGCGCTCGTCCCCGAGGTGCCCGCGTCGGTGGGCGTCGCCGCCGAGCTCCGTCTGTGGCGAGGGCTGAGTGGGGGACGCAAGCAGCACAGTTCAGAGAGGGGGACGCAAACGTTCACCCCGGATGGATGAGTTTTGGAAGTGTTTCTGGGCTTCGTCACAGATTAATTCCTGGCTTATTTGCAGCTCCGTTGCTTCCAGCAAGTTTAGGGGAATTGTCCCAGTACTGAAATAATTTTTTTGACATCATGGACTTCATTGCCTTGAAAACCGTACCGTGAATCATACTAATATAAAGTGAGTCTAAACTGGGTATCTCCTTCTCTGGAGATATTCCAGACCCACCTGGACAAGGTCCTGTGCAGCCTGCTGTAGGTGACCCTGCTTCGGCAGGGGGTTGGACTGGATGACCCACAGAGGTCCCTTCCAACTCCTGTTATTCTGTGATTCTGTGGATTTTACATCGTTTTTTTCCACCAGGCTAGCACTAGCTTGCCATCTGCTCGAGATGCAGGACTTTGGTCGAGCTGAGGAGTTTCCTTGTCATAGCTGGGGTTTATCGATGCCTCGTAACCTTTCCTCCTCCCCCTCCCGCCGGCCCGAGCCTCTCTGCTAATTTTAATTTGAGAAGAAATAAGGCAAGGTATGCTCTGGGTACCAGGAGATGATTATCACGATGGAATAATTACGTTTTGGTACTCGATGTGATTTGTTAGCTGGAATATTAGTCTGAAAGCAGAGAAGAAAATGAATGCATTGTTGACTGCGGGAAGTTATTTATGAGTTTTTACTGAAGTTTAAAGGAATTCCCCCTGCGACTGAAGTAGCAGTGCGATTTATGACCTTTCGCGTTGGATAGCCGAGTAAATAAATAGAATAAAGACAGGGGGAATAAAAAAGAAATGGCACCAGGTTTTGCGGGTGTAAAGTTTCTGTTGTGGAATGCAGGAAGCGATGGCTTTCAGAAACCCGAGCAGACGGATCAACAAAAATAATGCACGCGTTGCGTTGGAAAAAGAACACGGTCCCCGTGTGTTTTGCATTAATTATGTTATGGCAGGAGAAATGCTTACGTACTCACATGCTCTGTGTGGGGCTTGTCTTATGTTTCTATAATTTTTCCATGACTATCTTCATGTAACATTGCTTCCAAAGCTGCTTCTCCTGCTTTCCACAAACCAAGCAGATAGCGTGATCGAGGAGGGAGGAACTGTCTCTGCAGGACATCTGACGTTGGGAGCTGCTATTTCATGTAGGGGCCCTGGGGCAGGTGGAGATGGAGGTGGGTCTGCTGGGCACAGGCTGGGAGATGCTCAAGGGGTGAAGGTGAGGACAGGTTAGGGTAGGATTGACCCCTGCGGAGGGGACTTCGCAGCCGTCGGTGGAAAGCTCGTGTGTGGAAACTGAACCGAGAAGCCCATTGGAGTGGAGTTAGGATGTCTTCTGCTGCTGTCGTAGAAGGCTGGAGGTTGGCATGGTCCTTCTGCGGGCCGGCCCCCTGAGACGTGTCCGTCCGCCTGGGCTGCTCACCTGGTGGAGCAGAGTCGCTCAATACCTCTCTTCCAGAAGCAGGCTCTTAGCAGCGAGCGTGCGTTGCCACCGGGCTGTTAAATCTTGTCACTCCGTGCCGGGCGTTTTGATGTCGTGTCCTGGGTCAGCAGGGTGCAGTAAAGTGGAAATAAAGGCGAACCTCCTGCTCCGGCTCTGGCGGACGTCGGTGCCGAGTGCGCTGATTCTGTCAGAGGGAATCAGGGATGCTCCCGCGCCTTGGAGCGGCGACGGGGGCCGGGCTCTGCTCTCTGCCGCGCTGCTGTAGTGATGCTGAGTTACACCAGCTGGTGATGTGGTCCAAAATTGTGTTTCGGAGTAGCTCGGACACGGATCAGGCTCGCTGTGCTCTCAGGGAGCGCGTTGGGCAGAATTCCTACCTTTTCCAGGTGGCACGTTCTGCTGTTGGCAGTGGCTGGGAAGAAAAAAGCCAGAAAGCAGCCTGCTGACATCTCCCAAGGCTTCATTTCGTTAGTGTAACCTGCAGGGTTTGGAGGTGTTCTCCTCATGGGAGAGGCCCGCTTGCAAATACTCCATATTCAATGTTTGGGGTTGGCTCCTTTGCTCTTGCCTTGGAAAGGCAGAACGGGAGAGGAGTCCTGCCTGAGGTCCAGACCACTGCTTGCTGTGGACAAAACCTGTAAAAAAACCTTATGGAGGCTTGGAAAGTGCTGTGGCCTGACTGAAGTTGATTTAGACGTTAAGAAAGCTTAACTCCTGTGCTCCCCAGCATTGCAGACTGAAGAGATTGCTGGGACTGGACTCCACAAATCAGTGGGGATGGAAGCGACCAAAGCTGAGATGGTCCCATTTACCTCTCAGGTGTTTGGATGCTCCTGCATTTGTGTACTACCATGTATGAAAGCAACGGGGTAAGCGGAGAAGCAGGAGCAAAACACAAATTCCTTGCTGTCGCCACTGCAGAAGAGTCTTGGTCAAGGAGCACTTTCCAGGTGCAAGGAATGGGAATAACGCTGCCCCTGCTAGGAAGAAGATTCATTGTCATTTTTGGAGCTGGAAAAATGATTTGGACCTTGGACAGGGTAGAGAAGGTTCTGTCCCATCAGGTGCTGAGTGTGCTCACCTTGGAAGATGTTGCGTGCCATGTCCTGCAAGAGGCTGTATGAAGAAATGAGCTTTCACATGCGGTGTTGAGTTCATCTGGGTGTGAGCGGTGTGGTGGGTGTCTGGCAGGACCTCCTCCAGTGGCCCAACTAGCGTGAGTCGTACAGAAGATGTGACTTAGGGGAGCAATAGGAGAAGCTCGGGGCGGTGGAACGGTGACTTACTTTGCCTGCTTGAGAAACCCATTGAAAGTGATGTGCTCGACTACCACTGTAGTAAAGTTTCACTGGTTATACTTACACGACATTCATGACACTGACCATCAGTGCTGTACCAGAAGGTACTGGTAGGTCCATAAAACGTAGAGTAGCTGTTCACAGAGGGATTATGCAATGATATTTATCATTCCAAAGGGGGTCTTTGGGAACCCCCTGGAAATCTTGGATGCCCTTTGCGATGGGAGGTGGAGGGAAGGGTAGGGGGCTGGGGGCAGTCGCTTGGTTGCCCCTCACAGACTGAACCTGCTGATGTGTATTTTCCATGGTGGATGGGCACTTCTATGGTCGCCTTGGGGAGGGCATCACTTGTCACAGGCAAGGGTGGGAGGCTGGGTGCTGAAGCCCAATGCAAAGTTCCTCTCCGTCCTTAACTACATTAAATTGACTTACGGCAGGATGATGAATGTCACGCATGAATCCTCCAAGAAAATGCTGATTGTGGTTCTGGCTATTTTTGGGCAAGCTTGCTTTGGACACCTTCTGTGGTGTGATCAGCAGGGAGTGCTGCCAGCGGGCTGCCTCGTGTCCCCGGTGCCTGGCACTGACGTGCTTTCTGCAGTACTAAGAGTCTCTTTAAAAATCAGAAAATCACTAAATACTGAGTGTAAGGTTTCAGTAAGCCAGAGTTGGTGGTGATCATCATTTATGTCACGATGGCCGTGCTGTAATTTGCTGCGTTACGCACCAGAAAGTTGAGAGCATTAGGACAAAGTCTTTCAATAACGTGCAACAAATTCTCATCATCAAGGAGTAACCGTTGTATAAGTTGTGTTGAGTAATTACAGAGTACAAGCAAGATTTGATGTAGGAATTGTAGCTTAATCTCTTGCGCTTCGTTACATTTTCCCGGTGGTGGCAGTGAGAAATGGGAGGTATATTTTATTTTCCAGTTTGAGTATACCTGCTCAGGATGGCCTTGCTCTTAATGTTGCTTCACGGGGGAGAATTTACAGTGGGGCTCTCCATTAATGCTAATGAGAGTTATGCCCGTGCACTTCACTGGCCTGGTGACAGAGGAGGAGAAATAGTGATTAAGCTCTCTGTCCTCTAAAAAAAAAGAAATGACCCTAAAATGTCCAGTATGTCAGTGGGAAGTAACCGGGAACAGGCACTGCTGTCATTGCTGTACTTGACCGTTCACTGGTAGCTGAGAGGGTTCTCCTCTCTCCCTCTGTTCCTTAAAAGAAACGGGAAAAGAAAAAAAATCCAGAAATACGTTCTAACTGAGGAGAGTAACGAATAATCTAAGGATAGATATTGTGGTTATAAACCAAAACGTACAGGTTGCTAACGTAAAGTTGTCTGAAATGAGTTGCAGTAGGTTTTCTTTATGCTTATGATTCATACACTCTTCCATTTAAAGCCATTAGGTATAGTGCTGCACTTGATTTAAAGTAAGTGCAGTTAATATTTTCGGTTATAAATTTCAGGCATGCTGGTAAGAAATCATCAAAAAGTACAATTCTCCACGTAAAGCAACCACAAATTCCTGTTAGCCCCTCCGCCAGACGAGAGGCGGGTTCCCTCCCGCAGCTGGGCTTTGCTGGCTGGGAAGGGGGGTGGCGTGGTGGGGGCTTGCAGCCGGCGCGGCGTTCGTGGGAGCTGTTGTGACACAGCTTTCGTAGGGGAGCCTGTCGAAAGGGAGGAGGAAAGGGCTGTGCTTAATCAGTATAAATGTCAGTAGCATATTTTAATAAATTCTTGATTTTGCTTGGACTGTTTGCAGTTGCATATTTAAAAGGGATCTGCCATCCCCTTTCGAAGGTATGTGACATTTAAAAGATCTGTAAAGAAGATTGGTTTGACAGCTTCAAATTACATTTGAAAGAGTTTTTTTCCTTTCAAAACAGAAAATGAATACTTCCTATTCTAAATGTCACTGCAAAGACATAAACATGTTTAATCAAATTATATATTTAATTTATGTAAAATGTAATTTTTTATTCATGCAAGAGACTCACTTGTTACATTTTTATCGTCTCCAAAGCTTCACAAAGTTGGTGAACTACTGAATCTCTTGAATAAATCACTGCTCGACAATTTGTCAGATTCTCCCAAAACAGCCATTGGCTTCTGGTTGGATCTTCCCACTTCCAGGTGTTTGTGTTTCTCCTTGGGCTGCTGTGCTGCTTTCGTTAGCAGAGCTGAGGAGTTGGCCGGGTCGTGTCAGGGTGAAGGGTGCAACTGCCACGGAGGAGCCGGGGTGGTTGGGGTGGTGGCAGAGGACCTCTCGGGGTGCCCTGGGCTTGTGGCACCGTGGTTGCACGCCCAGCTTGTTGCTTGTTTGCACCATCGCAGAGGGTGAGGGCTGTTGACCACTGGCTTGTGTCCTCTTGGGCGGTCGCTTCGTGGTGAACCGAAGTTACCGTGGTGAAGCTGCTGGGCCAAAACCGTGAAAGCTCTCCAAGGAGAGAGGAAAAGCTGTTGGATTTGGTGCTCTGGACTCCAGCTTTCATGGCCTGTGCATCAAGGACAGATGTCTGAAACAGCCCAGCAGGTCCCCAGAAGATAAGGAGCTTTGGCTGCTGGCAGGGCTGTCGGCCACTGTGCACAAGCTCGCTGGAGCAGCTACCTGCTCGTCTGTGCCTCTGCCAGCAGAACCTCACAGGCTGTGGTCGCAGGCAGCCGAGCCAGCAGCCCGGCACCAGCTGCCTTTGGGGACGGGCTGCTTTTCAAGAAGATTGAGCACTAATCCCGGGCGAGTCCCGAGAGCGAAAGCCTGCTTTAAGCAGGCGTGTGTCATCGGGTGCTGTCACCCGGCTCGAGATAGATGGGCAGCGAGGGGCTTGGGCTTTCACGTGAAGAGAGGAAGCAATGGAAGAGGAATCAACGTCAATAAAGCAAAGCCAAGGTATTCAGCTATTTCTGTAGTTTCTAGTTTGATATCTGCAAACTTCGTGTTTTTCCTGAGCAGTTACAGATGCTGAACTCATACTTGTCCCAGAAGAGGCCAGAACTGTTAGGTCGTAGCTGCCCAGGGACGAATGCGACAGGGCTCGTTGTCTTGTGTCCGTGTTTCGGAACAGCCAGGCAGGCCGTGGATGAGCTCTGGCAGACTGGAGGATGTTGGGCAGGTTCTAAAAGCCAAGAAGCAGCAGAGTGTAGCCATGTTACTGGAAGCCTTCTCTGAAGGGAGGAAGAGTAGGAGCTGCAGGCACCTCTGCAGTCGTGGGCTGACAGTGGAGTGTTTTGGTCAGGGTTTTGCCTTGGAGAAGCATCTTGGTTTTGAAGACTCTATCAATGCCTTCCTTTTCCATTTTTTAACCTCATCAATAACTACAAGTAGTAATTCTGGTTGAAGTGCTCACTGATCAGGGAAAAATGATGGCACTGAGAGTTCATTGCAATTACTCACGCCTGCCAGGCAGATCCTGGTTGAGAGCAGACCCAGACTACTGGGGATGTAAAGGCTCGGGATGCATCGGAAGGCAGTTTGATCATTTGTTTGGTAGACGGAGGTAGCCTCAGTCTTTCAGAGAGGATGGACGTGCACAGCAAGGACAGAGTGAGCAGAGTCAGCACAAATGTTGGAGAGGCAAAACCCAAAAACCTGACGGTCCTCAGGTAAATCCATCTTCTAGCAGGAAAACGTGTAGTAAGTCCTTCTTCTAAGGTGGGCTGTGTTCTCACTATCTTCTAAAACTTTTCTGTAGTGGTCCCAGTGGATATATTCGTGATAGGAGATGGCCAAGCCAAGGCAAATCAACGAGAATCTTGCATGCAGACCTCCCTCCTGGGGCAGTCCTGCAGACAACTCCGTGTAGATGTGGTGACTGTGGCAGCTCTGGCCATCAGGCCTCCCTTGCAGAGGAAGGCTTTCTTGGGTGAACCCGAAGATCTGGAAGAGCTTGGGTCTTTCAGCTCTTTTTTGCTAACAGCAAAGAGGGGTTGAGTGAATGAAGTAATATTGACAAAGCTATAATTTAGGTAATTAGCCAGCTGTTGTGCGTATTGCAACGGACAGGGAATATTTCTTCCCTGGTTTGCAGTTTGCTTAGAAGGGAAAATGTATCTGACTGAAGATACATAAGAACTCACAGTTCTCGGGTAGCTAAAACCAGTGGATTGGACAAATGGGGGGAGAAACGTGTTTCCAGAGACCCCGAAGGGAGTCCCGAATGCGCCCTCCTCCCTCAGTGTACCTCCAGTGTTGGCCTGACGTTAAATTAGTGCAGGAGATAACAGAGGGGGTTTCTTTTGCACCTGCTAATGTAAAATTTCCTGCTCCGTCCCTGGGATTTGAAGGCTCCTTTCTTCAGGCTGAGGATCTCCGACTTCCCCTGCGGTGGGGTCAAAGCGTGGTCGCAAGGGCTCGTCCTCCACCTCCATCTGTATGCGAGGCTGGAGCTCAAACTCGGGCTGGGCAGAACATTCTGAATTCGGGCTGTATTTCATATTTATATTTCCTTTCTTAGCCAAAAAGAAAAACCTTGAGAATGTTCCCAGCAATATTTACAGTTCAGGCACAGTGGGGTGGTGTGGAGATTTTGGAAGACAGAGAGCAGTAAACAGCAGAGGTTCTCAGTGTATTCCTCCTTTATGTTTTAGAGGAAATGCACAGTCTATAGTTTTTTTTATTGCCCATTTCAGTATGAAATATGTTGTGACATTGTCGTATATTTCCATTGAAATATATGGCAGGAATAAAATTCCCGATAAAAGGTAACTATTTGACATTCTGTATAGTTGTTGTCATGCTGTTAAAATAACACATTGACTACTAACTCGATACGAGACTGAGATGAAGAGGAAGCTGTGTCAGCAGGATTTTCGGAAGAACCCTGCAATACCGACATCCAGGCGCTGCCTTCGCTCGCCGTACCCTTTCCTCTGAGCTGCGAAAGCAGAGGTTGCCCTGAGATATTAACATCCGGAGAACTTCGTTTTCCAAGTAAAATAATCCACCCTGCCTCTTCCGAAAGAAAATATGCTTGCAGCACGTTTCAGCAAAGCATCGTGTTTAAAATTTGGTTTCACCCTGCATGTGCTCTGCTGTGGAGAGTTTAAAATTAGAAGTAAGGAGAGGCAAGCTGCAGTTCGTTAGCCGAGCTAACGAGCTTTCAGGAGACTGCGGTTCTACACCGTACACCGGCCAAAGCCGTAGTGTTGTAGGGTGTAAGATCATCTCAACTGAGCCAGCCAGAATTATTTTAAATGTTGCATTATATATTTTACCTGTCAGTCCTAACTGCTGTCTTCTAAGCTCTTGCTGACCCGCTACCTACCATCAGTGGTCTTTGTCCCGTCGGGAGTGCATCCCACAGTGGCCATACTCGGTGCGAAAAAGCCAAGTGTGTGCAGAAATAGGTATTTTTGCTAATGTGGAATAGTTTGTGTTTCTCGTTACGTGCTTGGACAACACAGTTGAACGAGAAGTCCAGCTACTGCCATGCAAGAATTTTGCAGGCAACCTGTAGAGTATGAAAGGGCTGAAGGCAAAGGCGTCTAAAACAAGAGCAAAGCCAATGCGAGTTGCTCAGTGGTCAGGCGTTGGACCAGGCTGCCCAGGGGGGTGGTTGAGTCCCCATCCCTGGAGGTGTTTAAAAAACGTGTAGATGTGACACTTCGGGATATGGTTTAGTAGGCATGGTGTTGTGGGGCAGGTGGTTGGACTTGATGATCTTAGAGGTCTTTTCCAACCTATGATTCTATGATAAGTTCTGTCAGCAGTCTGACGCATTGTGGTGCTCGATGGTTCCTCCAGGCTCGGTGCCTGAACTGCCCCATACGTCTGCCAGTGGAGGTGGAGGTTGTTCCCCGTGGTGTTGGACACCCCTCCTGTGCAAGCTGCATGGAGCTGGTGGAGGTGCAGTGATGAACCGCGGATATCTCCCTGAGCCAGCAGACCAGGAGAAGCGGTTGGGGGCCCAGCTGTGTGTAGGTTGTTTGAAGTAATGCCAGACAGCAATGGAAATGGATGGTCGGGCAGAGTTGTGTGGGATGTGGGGAGTGGACTTGATGACCTGATGCATCCCTCTTTCCTCACTTTTCCCCCAGACAGGCTTATTTTGTCTCTTCGCATGGACTGTAAAGGCTCGTGAGGTGTGGGAATGAGGGAGATCTCTGCTGCTAGAGGGTTTTTTCTCATGTTTGAAATGCAGTACTGACTGAGGCTGTGCTTGTGGTTTCTCTGATCAAGATGTGTGAACGTTTTCAGAGCTCTGGCGATGCTGTATAAATGCTGAGCTTTTTGCTGTAGACGATGGTCTCGTCTGGACCTCGCTGTTTGGCTGCAGATGTTCCTGCTCAGCTGGAGGTCACCGTGGCCACGGTTGACATACAGTTTGTGAGCGCTCCTTATCCCCTCCAGTGCAAAAGTTGCTGTTGAAGGGGTGGCGAGGACGGTACCTGGGGCTAACCTGGCTGACCTTGCAGCAAGATGGGTCAGGATGCACCCACCAAACCCTTGCTGCTGACTCTTCTGTGGGAGCAGCGAGTCTGTAGGTTGCCACCGCTATTTCCAAGATGTCTGTAAATTAAAAATATTATTTAAGAACGAGTACTTGAGGAGTAACTGGGTAGGCAGTGGTGTGTTTCTGGAGCAGAAGTGCCATCTGCCTTACTGCTGTCTTTCTGATACTTCAGACTTTCATTTCTGGTGGTGACAGGACATGACCCGTAGCTCCGCCAGTGAATTGTTTTGGCAACCTTCAGTGCCCGTTCCTCCCAGCGGTCTGTGCAGTAAAGCGTCCCACCGTGGGCTTCTTCACGCGTGCACGTCCTCTGGGTGTTACCCCTGCCCATTTCCACTGAGTTTAGGAGGCGGTGGGTCAAGTCCAGTGTCGTGGTGTTCCTACTCAGGCTCTCCTGGCACAGCTTCGTGGCGTTGGGAGTGGGAGCTCAGGTGGTGGTGGTGGTGGTAGCAGAAAAGCCAACAGCCGTGCTTCTGTGCACAGCTTTATTTAGGCAGCTGGGTCTCGCTGGTTTTCAAGTGCTTTGAAACTTTTTGGTTATATTTGGGTTCATGGTTGCGTGTCAAGGTGTCGTCCCGAAGCAGTGAGCGGTGACCCGTCTCTGCTCCTGGCGAAGTCACCAGCAGGCTAAGCCCACCCTGCTCAAAAAAACTCCTGCCCGGAGAGCCCCGCCGAGGGCTGTGAACACGAGCTGTTGTGAAAAGATCCCGGAGATAGCAGTTGTAACGATCTAACAGAAAATGGAATAGCTTGATGGTAAATTAGATTTTTAGTTCATTTTTTCCATTAGAACCGACAAACTCGGGGTTTTTGCACAGTGCGTTATTTCTTCGCTTTTCACGCACGCATTTCCCTTGCTGTTTGTAGCCTTGCACGCGTGCAACTTGAAACCAGCCAGTTTGAAACGTTCTAATCTCAGATTTTCCATAAACATTCCTGCCTGTACCGAGCCCCCTGCGCACCGAGTGTATGAAAACAATCCCCTCCGGGCAAAGATTTTTCTAATTCCCTGAATATACGGGGAGGAGTTTATAATGAAGTGTTGATAGGACCTGTGGCGTGATGTTGTGAGTATGGCTGTCTACAGACATGGTGAGAATTAGTTCTCCAGCATTTTGCTGAAGAAAGGATCATTTTGCATTCGTGTTACTGTTTCTGTAACTTACTTCCACGCAAAACGTGCTGTTAAATATGTAAATGGTTCTGCTGTGATGGCGTGTACCTTCCAGGTTCAGAATACCTCTTTCACTATGAAGAATTACTGAGGAATAATTGATTCTGCTCAAATGTCTTCTCTTAGGTAGGTTTGGTGTTGGGTAGAAGAGGCCTTGCGGAGTGTGATTTCAGATGCACACGCGATAATACGAAGCTCTTGGGCATCTCCCCCGTGTGTTCACGCTTCCAGGCTACCCTGACGGACACGGACGTTACTAAAGGGCTTTGCGGAGGCGGGCGTTGCGTTACTGCTGGGTGCTCTGCGCCCGTTCCCCGGCGGGGATATGCAGGTGGTGAACACCAGCAGCTCTCCGTCCCCTCGCAGCGTTACGGGGGGCTGTGCGGAGGAGGGCTCTTGTCACCCCTTTGCGTGGATGAGGTTTGGAGGGCGCGAGCTGGTGCCGGAAAGCCCCTGGGCTGGGGTGGGTGCAGGCACCCTTGGTTGCCTGTGGTGGTCCAGCGTTGTCCTTCATCACCCATCTTGGGCTCTGCTGTCCTAACCCCTCTTCAGGCTGCATTGAAGTGGCTGGCTCTGTTGCGTTGACCAGGAGGAACTAAAACATTGTATGGTGTGAGAATAAAACCAATCTTGGGCTTCTTCCCGTGATGGTGAGACGTTCTCCGGTGGACCCTCCTGCACCGAGACCCATAGCACCAGAGAAGGGAAGGCGCCAGCCACAGAATCTGGTCTTGCAGCCTTGCAGGTCACTGAAAAAGAAGATCGTGTCCTCGGGTACTGCCGTTGCAGAAGTGCTGTTTTCAGGCTGCTGGTCAGGTAAATAATAAAAAAAATCTGGACTGCACCCTTGGTTGTCCTTGTCAATCAGCTGTAGATTTATACCAAAGTCCTTGGTGGCTTCCAGATGTTTTGCTGTGCTGGAGTTTCCTCTTCCTCTTGACATCGGTGTTGCAGGGACTTGACCTTCCTTGGGAGTCCCCGTGGACAGAAATCCTGAATTCACCTAAATGCAGTCTTGAGGCTGTTCCCACCTCCCTGGAGTTAACCTCAGGAGGCTTTGGCTGGATCTTGCTGGAACAGGACCATGGCTTGAGCAGCTCAGCATCTCTTCAGTCTGCTTTCAACGGCACCTAAACAACGTGACTTGAGAACAGCGTCTGTGTGCCTCTTACCCCCGGCTCGGCTCCTGCGCTCCCCGGGTGCTCCCCATTGCTGTTCCCATCTCGTGGGACGTCTGGTTGCACAGGGACGCTGGAGGAGGAGGTGCTCAGGGAACCTGACCAGTGCTGCGGCTCCCTACTCAACGTCCAAAGGTTGGAGCGGGACCTCCAGATCAGGAGGTGTGAGCTGCCGCTGCCGCCGATGCTAAAAGCGTTCTGTGTCCGTGACTTCCAGGATTATTTTTCTGCTGTCATTTTTAGGATTACCGCTACTCCGGGGAAGGCAGACTGATGCTTTTGGTTCCAAAACACCTGAGCCTTGGCAAAGGATGCCTCGAAATGACTTACCTGGCTTTACCTGTTCAGAAAATAGCTCCTTTGTCTAAGATTAATTTGAATACAGCTTTTAAAAGGTATTTCGCTTGTGACAAATGATTTTTTTTTTTTTAGCAGTGGGTGTTCATCTCTTCCAGACTGATGCTACCTGCTCGATTTCCTTCTCTGGCATCCCCTATAGCTGCCAGGCTCGAGGTGCAGCCCAAGACCTCGTCTTTGGATGCAAAATCCGAGCTTCAGGTGTTTGAAGTGTCCGTGGTAGAGGACCCCTGGAAGGAAGGGAGCTGGGAGAGATCCGTGGCGATGCTGTTGCAGACCGCGCAGCACCGCTGCGACGCGCTGTGAAATACTGTACCCTCGCCGTACGTTTTAGGGGAAAAAAACGTGTTGTAGCAAGCTGACACTTTCCCCTTGGGCGCTTCTGTCGGCGCTGATGGAGCGTGGCTGGTGCTGCGAAGGAAGGCAGGGTAGGGAAAGAGTAATAATAATAATGGAAATCATGAGTTGGGAAAGGGAGAAGAGTGCAGGCTGGCGTTTAGGGGGAAGAGGAGTCGGCGGTAAGGTTGTAGCAGCCCCGTTGGTCGCAAGAAGACCCCTCGGGCCGGGGTGCCCAGCTGGGGGTGGGGGACCCTCCCTCCCGGTGTGCGCAGCCCAGCCCGAGACGCTGCTCCCATCCCTGCCCAGGTGGGTTTGCCCAGCCCGTCGGAACCCGTTGGGTGTCTCCACCGCCCGCAGTTTTATTGAGCATTAGGATGGAATTCTTAACTGACTAATCAATTTTAGTAGCAAGTTAAAATGCCTGGTATTAATGGACAACTGCAACCATTAATCAGGGTTACAGTAGATTACCAGTTGTCAGCATTTATGCTAATAGTGCTTACAAGCCGTGGGCTTACGGATTGCGCTCGCCACTTCCAGATTCTTCCAAAGACGTGTAACGCTCCGGCGTCGCACCGAGTGGTTATTTTCCCCCTCCCCGGGCTCTGCTTTGGAAACCCAAGGCTAACCGACATCGGTGGAACGGCGCTTTTGCACACTTGGTTTCGTGTCAGAAGAGATGGAAAAGGTTCGTTTGTTCGACTGGTTGACTGTTTAATTTCAGCTGGTGTGCGACTTCACCAAGACAAATAGAGCGTTTTTAATGAAACTATTTAACAGTCTCTGGCAGCTCCAGAAACCGGAAGGCATTAGAAAAATAAGATTCAAGGAGTTTGGGTGGATGTAAGTAAGAAACACGCTTCAGGATTCACTTACTTACCAAATTCATTTTGCTTTCAGTATTTTATCACCATAAGTGGTTTTTTTTAAGGCGCTGAAGCGAAATTTTTGTTCAAAACCAACCAGAATAGAAACGGGCCTTAAACCTCCATGAGTTTTGTGAACGTTTTTCCTTCATCCGTTTTATTGGGGTGTTTTTCAATTTGAAGCTGGGATTTGCTAAAATCTTTTTAGTCCGCAGTCTTCAATTAGCTGATTACTATAGATTATAGGCGTACGTTGGATACCTCATCAAGCTGTCTAGGAGTTGGATCGTATTGATTGTCCCTCAATTAATCATGCCCCCTATTTTCATTTATCAAAACCAAAATACGTGTAATTAATTCTGGAGTGATATAGCTCACCGTAAAGTGATTTTGCTACTGCTATAGAGATAACTCAGTAGATTATACTAATAGGAAATGCAAGTACAAATGAAATTAATGTTGTCATGTCCATCACAGAAGAATTAAAAAACAAAAAGTGAACGACGATAGGAAGGAATCCTTTCTAACGGTAGATACAGATGTTTGCGTCTGTTCTCTTGTTCGCATCTTGGGGACTTGCCACCCCTGAGCTTTGCAGCGATGGCCATCGAGTCTCGCAGAGGAGATGCAAAAAATGCCCCAAAATTCTCACCGAGGCGGAGAGAGGGGACCGAGAAGGTGCAGGGTGGGTAACTGCAGATGTTTGTGAACAGACTGCACCAGATGACATTGTTTTGTTTTAAAAGCAACTTTATTAATTTGAACGTAATCTCTCCTTCCCCCGACGCTTGTATTGAAGTTGGCTCAATGTGCTTAATTCCATGACAGACTGAATTGTAATAAATAATATACAATATCCCCAAACCAGCTTGCTTCAGTTGGCATGGTATTTATGAGCAGCGAGTTTCCGAATTGCTCATCGTGGCTGAGACTTGAGGCTGCAGTTTTACTCGTAAACACGACTGTGTGTAAGCTCGGGGAGAGCGGGGTGTTTGTGGATACCATCACTCATGCTTCCCACTAAACTGGACGTACTCTGTAAGCGCAGGCATTTCTGCAGTGCCTTGGCACTGGTTATGGAGGAACTCGTGTGGTTTCAGAATCGCTTTTTTTCTCCCTTAAACCTTAGGGGTAGGAATACATTTGTTTCTGGAGCAGAGAAGTTACTTAGGTTGTCTTAGGACTTGTCACCAATCCGTTGATGTCCCTCAGGACCTTACGCTGAAAAGTGCTTGAATTATCTCCGTTATTTTTTCTGATAGCCGGAATAAAGAGAAATATATTTTTAAAAAGTGTTGCCCAGAATTTCCAATAGGCTTCACTCAAATAACATCTGTGATGATAGAGATTAGAAATTATTATTTCTTTGAGCTGGCTTGGTTAATCCTCAGAGAACAGAAGTTGGAGCTTTGTCAGTAGCGCTGCTTCACCACCACTTCAGCTTTCCTGCCTTAGGCACTTTGTTATCAGACATTAATATCTGCAACAGCAACCAATTATCTTGTAATTTTAACAAAGGCATCGGAAAAGAGAAAGTGCTTGTTGGTTCGATGGTCGTAAATACATAGATCACAAGCAAAGAGCCTTTACTTTTATTATGCAAAATAATGACTATGTAGCTGCTAATGGAATTTACTTTATCCTATGACAATTTATAGTTCTGCATGTCTGTGGAGGAGCTTTCCCACCAGGCTGTTTTGACAGCTCTCTGTAATAACATAGGAGAGTGATGTGTCTAACGAAGTCTCCGAGAGAAATATCTGGTTTGCATTTCGGAACTTGTCACTCAGTGTGTTCTGTGGTAGGAGATAGCATGGGAAAGATGCCTTCCATCTCAGGCTGCCATCGCGTCCGTACGGCGTGCGCAGGGGCTGGGAGAAGGGTCCGACTCTGCTCCTGGCGAGCAGGGTCCAGCCTGTCAGGAAAACGTTGTTTTTTTGGAAAAAATTATAAATAATGCGTGTGTATCAAACATGTTTTCAAAATGGTGCTTAGTTGGTTGTTCAGTCTGGAGAAGAGGAGGCTGAGGGGAGACCTTATCGCTCGCTACAACTACCTGAAAGGCGGTTGTAGTGAGTCGGGTGTTGGTCTCTTCTCCCAGCTAACCAGCGATAGGACGAGAGGCAATGGCCTCAAGTTGCATAAGGGGAGGTTCAGGCTGGATAGTAGGAAAAAATTCTTTACTGAAAGAGTGGTCAGGCATTGGACCAGGCTGCTCAGGGAGGTGGTGGAGTCCCCATCCCTGGAGGTGTTCAAAAAACGTGTGGATGTGGCACTTTGGGACACGGGTTAGCATGCATGGTGGTGTTGGGGTGACGGCTGGACTTGATGATCTTAGAGGTCATTTCGAGCCTTAATGACTGATTCTATGATTTCCATCTGAACATGAGGAAGAACTTCTTCACTCTAAGGGTGATGGAGCCCTGGCCCAGGCTGCCCAGGGAGGCTGTGGAGTCTCCTTCTCTGGAGATATTCCAGACCAGCCTGGACGCGGTCCTGTGCAGCCTGCTGTGGGTGACCCTGCTTTGGCAGGGGGTTGGACTGGGTGACCCACAGAGGTCCCTTCCAACCCCGACCATGCTGTGATTCTGTGAAAACAGTGAATGAAGTGTAATCAGTTGGGATGGTGGTATCGGTGGACGTGGGAGCAGTCAGAGGAGGAGGAGGGTGTCGGTGCTGATGAGAGATTCCTGCGGCTGGTGGTTCTCTGCTACCTTTGCAGAACCCCAGAGACCTGATGAGGTTTGGGACCGGAGAGCGAGCGATTCCCACCCAGCCCTCCCGTACCACCACAGCAGGGGTTTGCAGCGAGCCACAGCCCGCCGTCCATCCCAGTGAGGTGGTCACGACCGAGTGCCCGAGGAGTGGTCCTGCCCCGGGCTTGTGGGCTGCCCGGTGGGGAGACCTTCTGGAGATGCTGGTGGAGCACGGGCAGCCCCCGCCACAGCTCAGCCTCCGGCTACGAGAGGGCTTGCGGGGTGCGCGGGCGCTTTGGAGCGCGTTAATTAGTTTCATTAACTCCCCTCTGCGTTGGCAGGGACTTGTTTACTGGGAGATGGGGGGGTTCGTGCGGCGCTGGGATCTCCTGCTCGCTCTTCCCACCCCGGCGCCGGAGCGGACCGGGCGGCGAGGGAGCTGCGTTTGGGCAGGGACGCGGCCGAGTTGAAGCGCGAAGTCGGGCTTTGTTGTTGTTTGTCTCTTCCTTTTCCTCAGCAAGCTTTTCTTCTCCGCTAATCCTCAGGAGCAGCCCAAGAAATGACATTTATGCATATTTCATAATGTGATTTCTGTAGGCATACGGAGCAAACAAATCAATTTCTCAGCAGCACGCTGTTTAAAAGAAACAGCAACAACCTGTGGGATAAGTTGCAGAAGCTGTTAAAATTAATTATAAATGGCAGAAGATATAACATTTGGGGGAAAAAGTGCTAATGTGTGAAGAATAATAAACATTCAGTAGATGAAAGTGAACTCTCTGTCATCTGATTATTTAAACTTTATCTATTTATAAATATCATAACACGTTAAAACAATGTACCGCTCGCTACCAACAGCACATTACCATTTTATTCTAGAATTGCAGCAGCCTCATCTGCCAGCTCAAATATTAGCTTTCACCTTCCTAGGCTTGGAGCCTTGCTGCAGATTCATGTCTGCATGGCTGTAATATTTTTTCAAAAAAAAAATAAAAGGAGTCTGTTGGTGGTAACGTTGGTGGATTTTGCTGCTCTGTGGGCTTAAACTGCTCGCCTGGGAGAGGTTTTTCCATTGGGCACGGTCTTGGGGACTACAGATCTGACTAGCGTTCAGGTACTACAGCGTGGCTGCCGTCAGTGGTGGTACTGGTATCTGCTGAAGGATCAAGGATGTGGAAGAGGACATCTCTCTGAAGTGAGAACTGGGTAGAAGAAGCTGAAGCTCGAGAAGCTGATGCTGATACAGAAGCGTTCACTGGGGTGCCACTAACGTCCCTTCGGCCTTTCTTCCGTAGCAGAAGCTCCATATGGAAATACCTTATTTTTATTGGGAAGCTAGTGTAAATTTACCCAGCTGAAGTGGTTTTTTTAATGCTAGAAGCTTCAGTGAGAGCGGGGTAGGGCCTGCCAAGATACTTGTAGCCTGTTCAAGGTGCCTCTGGACCACGGCGCTGGAGTTTCTGTGCAGCTCGCACTTGGGTTTCTTCAAACCGACCTTCTCACCGGAGCGATGGAGTTTGTGTCATGGTGATTTTTACACAAATTGAGAGGTGTGATAGCGTGGATGAGCCCCTCCCTGCTATCCAGGACCAGTGCCACAGAAGGTGACTGGCGTGCCGTTCCTGTACAGCGACTGTACGTGTTGTGCAGTGATGAGCACGGGCCCCGTGGTGTCAACTTTTCTCCAATTGCCTGTACGGTGAAGAAGTTAGGTCAGCAAAATATGCTCTAATGAGAAGTAAATTGTTATTTTCCTCCTGCTTTTACAGTTGAGATCAATGGAAAATACTCGGAAGAGAGCACGTTCCTGCTTGGGACACCTCATGGTCCTGGACTTGGGAGCGCTGCAGTGGGAGGCTGCTCCTGGCCGGGCAGAAAAGCTGCCGGGTGGCCAGCAGAAGGGCTGTGCTGGCAACAGAGGACGAAGAGCATCTCTGCCACTGAAGGGTCTCAGGGAAGGGGGATGGAAACTGAACATCATGAAGCCAGAGAGTTTTTGCTACATTATGGGTGCATTTTCATAGAGTCATAGAATGGTTTGGGTTGGAAGGGACCTCGAAGATCATCTGGTTCCAACCCCCCTGCCATCAGCAGGGACATCTCCCCCCAGCCCAGGGTGCTCAGAGCTCCATCCAACCTGGCCTTGAACACTGCCAGGGAGGGGACAGCCACAGCTTCTCTGGGCAACCTGGACCAGTGTTTCACCACCCTCATGGGGAAGAATTTCTTCCTAATATCTAATATAAATCTGCCCTCTTTTAGTTTACAGCCGTTCCCCCCTGTCCTATCACTGCACACCCTTGTGAAAAGCCCCTCTCCATCCTTCCTGTAGTCCTTTCAGGCACTGGCAGCTGCTCTAAGGTCACCCCGGAGCTTTCTCTTCTCCAGGCTGAACAGCCCCACCTCCCTCAGCCTGTCCTCGCTTTGCCCCCGTTGAGTTTGGCAGGGTTTTACCGTTGGCTTCTGCAGCACAGGGTTCGGTCTCCACCATGCCCGTGAACCTCCTCGTGGGTTTAGCAGCCTCTCATTGCAGCTATTCCAAAATCCACCATTTTTTAATTCTTTTTTTTTTTCCCTTTTCCCCGAAGGTGCTGACCTGATAACGCAGCGTCAAAACCTCTTGTTCCCCGTCACCCCGCGGCCTGTCCGATGCGATGCGACACCGCGTCCCTAACATATGTCACTCCGCGCTAGCGCGTTCTCGCTCCGCGGCTGCTGCCGGGGGACCTCCCTCCCCGTTTCTGGGAGCTCCCCGCTCCGGCCTCGGGAGCCCCGTGCTCCCGCGATGCCCGCCGGAACGGGGATGCCGCGCCGGGAGCTCGGCGGGGAGCGTTTGCCGAAGCCCGCGCCGGCTCGGGCTCGGTGGCCGCGACGCGGTCG
>Ga0065711_1037718_pt1 | contig 19540 bp, 20 predicted proteins | sample Hoacrofraction12_FD_59098 | JGI IMG/M metagenome (GOLD analysis project Ga0065711, IMG submission 59098) | Hoatzin crop microbial communities from Cojedes, Venezuela - Epithelial fraction 12 v2 (version 2) | ecosystem: Host-associated > Birds > Digestive system > Esophagus > Crop | place...
TGCCTGCAGAACAGGGATCTCTCTGCAGAACAGGGATCCCTTTGCGGAAAGTCTCAGCTTTCTGGTGTTTAAAAAGCTGGAGCTGCAGCTGACAGTCTTTCTGGACTGAGTTTAAGCTGTTGATACTGCAGCAGCTAATGCCAATCCCCATTGCGAAACAGGCCACCACCAACAATTGCAGAAAGACTTGGAGTTGCACTGAAGTTTGGACACTCCTTTGTGTGGATGGGTTACGGCCGAATGGTCCACGCAGCACATCCGCTCTGTTCTCAGCATCTGCGAGGGCTGCCTGGGAGGTGGCCAGCATCTCACTGGCAGCTAGCGGGTGGCCCCTACCCATGAAAAGGCTGTGATTTATAGCCTGGACCACGTCAGCCAGAGGTTCGGGATTCGGTATTGCATTTCCATTTCTGGGACACGCAGGCATCATGCTTGACACTGTTTAGTCTTGCCTTTTGAGGACGTCTGCTAGTTTCAGGTTCAGAGTGGTAATAAATTTGAAGGAAAAAAGGCGCACTGCAATTATCAGACCACCCATTTTTCGCTTCACAGTTCTAGCTTTTTGTTTTTCAACATATCAGTTTTTCAGGGATTGTATTTTATCATGTCTCTCTGCTGTTTCCCAAGCTGAGGTTTGGCCAATGAAACATTAGATCATAACGAAACTGCAGTGGTTATGTGCTCAGAAATGCAAGAAGCCTCTTTTACTGTGGTTTTGCTCTTATCCAATTTCAAAGATTCACTAGAAGACTTGTGAAACTAACCCACTCAAAGTGTGAATCAAAAGCTTGGTCTGAGCTCATAAGCTGTGCTTGAGAAGGAAATCTGTCTTTCCTCTATGCTGAGTCAAGCTATTAAACCACCCAAAACATATGTGCAGGGAATTTACGAAGCACCCACTCGCTTCTTACCACGTCTCGCCTTGCTCCTGCAAGTCTAACACAGATCACAGAATCACAGAATGGTCGGGGTTGGAAGGGATCTCTGTGGATCGTCTGGTCCAGCCCCTCCTTCCAAAGCAGGGTCACCTAGAGCAGGCTGCACAGGACCTCGTGCAGGTGGGTTTTGAACATCTCCAGAGAAGCAGAATCCGTATCCTCTTTGGGCAACTTATTCCAGTGCTCTGTCACCCTCAGAGGGAAGAAGTTCTTCCTCGTGTTCAGCTGGAACTTCCTAGGCTTCAGTTTGTGCCCATTGCCCCTTGTCCTGTCGCTGGGCACCACTGAACAGAGTCTGGCCCCGTCCTCTTGACACCCATCCTTGAGATACTTATAGGCATTTATAAGGTCCCCTCTCAGCCTTCTCTTCTTCAGGCTAAAATATATTGGCTTCCACCCCCTCATCTTTACTGCCCACATGTGTTTCTCCTACTCCTTTTCACAATCTTACTCTCATGCAAATGGGGAAATTCAGCTGCAAGATGGAGGCAGCCCAATGCCTGCATAGTTCCAAAGCTGAAGAGCCGGCCTTTTGCACTGACCTCTGTTTCCCCAGCCTCAGAGACCTCCCGATCTCTTTACATAACCCCTTAATTCAAGGCACTGCAATCAACCCAGTGCCTGGTGAGGGCGAGCCCACCGCTCGATTGCTCTCTGAGCCTGGGACCCACTACCCTGCCTGCAACAGAGTCAGCACCTTCCTCAGGGACTCCCACTTACAGCTGTTGTCCCAAGGTCAGAGGTTCGGAGCAGCGATGGGCTTTGTCACTTGCAAAGTGTCAATCTGGTTGCTGTTGCCTTGACAGAATAAAAAAGCAGTGATAATTATAACTGGTCAGCAAATCTCCACGCTTTTTAGAATTGGATGGAAAACCCTCACTTTTTTTGACCAAATTATCACAATTGTGCAAAAAGGGCTTGTTATTTTCAGTGCTTTCCTGAAAGGTCAGCATTCAGGGGCTGATTTTCTGTGTTTGACTGAAAACATCCAAAGCATCAAAAAAAAATTATTTTTAAAAGTTTTTCGTATTAAAAAAACCCAAACATTTTTCATTCTTGCCTTTGCATCAGATGAGCTCCACGTAGTGTCACAACACAATAATAAAGTCAGGTCTCAGGGTGAAATTATTTGCTGCAGGTAAGGAGAGGCCAGGCCTCCTATTTTGTCTCCTACTGAGAGGCACAGCACTCTGTACACGTTCAGTCCAGCACTGGGAGCAGACCACCACTGCTGTGGTCCCAGCTACTTACAACGACTTGAGCAACTGGGGATCATGGCTGAGGAAAATATTATTTGAACATGGTAAATAATAAAAGTGGCAATGGGAGAGACAAGTATTATTTACATATTTGAATCTTTATTTACACACTTAAAGTTCTTTGACAAAATAGATTTAAAAGAGTGATTGAGGGAAAAAAGTTTCAGGAAAGGCACTGATATTTTAAAAATTACTCGATGTGTTAATTTTAAAATACAGCTCTTGTTTCAAACTGTATACATGTAAAATAGGAAAAGTGCAGGAAAAAACCTTGCCCAGAAGATGAAATGCAGCCTTTGGTCTGAGCTTGACTTTTGCTGACTCAGAACAAAGTAGTGTGTGTGGAGGGCTCACACTGGAGGAAAATAAAACCAGCCCCAAAAACATTTCACACCAGGCTTTTGTTCTTGTTCTTGTTTTTCCTTTATTGCTGTTCAGCTACCAGATCAAGGACGTATTACTTACATGTTATTTATACATTTGTAATTAACGGGTATGAGCATTATTAGTGACCTCTTGCATCATCAGCACCGCATGCCTTCATGTTTAAAGCATATCCAAGGACCTGAATAAGTAGGCAAAGTGAACAAGTTGTTTGTTGTAGCAACAGCTCTTTTATTTTTACCAGGAAAACTCCTCATGGCCTCCAGACACTATATAAACTAGAGAAACCTCTTTGCAGAAGCAGAAGATGCTGATTCAGTTTCCCCCCACTAGAGAATGAGAGGGTGAAAATATCCTGTGGTTATATGCGGAAAACACTAAATTAAACATCCTAAATGTCCGTTCAATGAGGCTGGAAGGAAGGTAGCTTAGTATTCGAGGATAATGAGAGTTATTTATAAGGAATTGTCAGTTACATAAATATTCCCGAGCTGTTGCGCAGACCATTCTCCATTAATCACTCGGTACTCATTCAGCTAACTGTTGCAACCAGCCCACGTCCAGTTGTAGCCATAGACGCATATATTCAGCTACCGGCCAGTTAATCCCATCTGTGCACGCTAGCCTCAGTGTTTCCTTATTGCTTTTTCCTGCTGCTCCCATCGCCTCGTTGCTCGACACACCCTCAGACAGATTTGGCGACGACTGTCTGTTCCTGCTGCTGCACGGGTATTTTGCCTGTGCTTGTCCTCACGGGGAGAATCCAGCCTCAGCTAAAACACACGAAACCCTCCGACACGGCGCTAATTTGTTTATGCTTCTTCATTACTTAATGTAAAATGTAAAGCAGCTCATCTGGCACTGAGTTTCCAGCTCCCCTTCACCGCGCCACATGCAAGCTTCGCTTTCCATGGGACTCCTCGGGTGAGAAGCAAACTGATGCTCGAGATTACGGCGAGAGATTGTGGGTATGCCCAAAAAAGGAGAAGGACCGGCTTTCAAAGCCTCCCCTCCTCACACTAGTATATGTATTTTTACAGAAAGAGCAGGCCTGGGAAAGCGAGGGGGCCGGCACGCAGCAGTTACCCAATTGTCAGACCAGTGGGAAAACCCAGCCAAACTCCTCGTCCAGCAGTGACCCATTTACCTTCAGGCAGAGAGGGAGATCTCACTGCACACGGCGGTACGCCCCGAGACTCCCTGCCTCCTCGCCAAGAAGTGATCACAGCCTTAGTCAACTCGCCGTGCAGCAAGGTGTTCAGAAGCCTGCTGTTGCCAAAGCTGTATTTTCAGCCACTCCTCTTCTTACGGCTGCACTGGGTTTGCACGTCGCAGCGCTTTTTGCTACCAGAAAAATCAGTTGTTTTGAGGAAATCTGTCACACCAAAGTGGGCTGATAAGCCATTCAGAAGTTCGAAGGTACTTGCTAAAGCTTTAAGAAAATAAATTTGCTTCCAATGAATTTAAAAAAAATAAATAAAAATTAAAAAGCCTTGGGCAGCAAGTTTACTGGCCTGTCAAAGAAGCACATTTTTGTGAGGTCCTTTATGTAAATATCATTTACTTTCATTTCTGTAAATCTATAATCCTTCATTCTTTTGTTACCTTGCCAAAGGATTTCTCCTACTAACAGAGAACTTATTTTAGGTGAACAAATATGCTGTGAGAATTGTGACGAGGGGACTGAAATGCCAGCAAAATTCTGCTCGAGGAAAAAAAGGAGGCAGCGCAGGGGGAAAACAAGGTAACACACCCACATTTGGGAGAGGAATCATGGAAACAAGGAAGAACCAGACCTTGAGGCTCATTTAAGTAACCAACTAAAGTTTTCCACAGGGGAGAAGCAGATGATGCGGGATGAGCAAGGCGGGTAGCTGGAGAGGAGGGCTGGTATGCAGCCTGGCTGTCCCCAGGGACCGGGCAGCAGCTCCACAGCCCTGCCCTGCCCATGAGCTGCTATCTGCAGCCCCGGCTCCTGAGTTGGCTTTCCAAAATGTCCCCTGCTCCCTCAACAGCACACCTGGACTGACTAAGCATGAATCTGAAAGTTACAAGGAGAAAAGAGTTTGTGGCAGTACCGATCTGACCAGTTCACATCTTCATTTGGAAGAAGATGTTGTTCTTCTGGTGTTAGCATGCTCATAGTTAGTTTTTGGTTCCTATTCCTTTGTAACCTTAAAAATAAAGGATCTCTTTCACAGAAGACTGTTGCAGCCAACTCATACCAAGCATATCTAGCATCCACCCAACTCCAACGGATTTTATGAGCTGAGAAATATTGTTATTCAGCTATATAACAATTCATCTGATACCAATAAAGTGCTGCTACGTAGTTTGGGATTTAGCAACCAGGAATTCCATATGCGCGTGCGTGTGTGTGAGGGAAGTAATTTTTCATTGTTTCTTCTCAAAGCTCATGAGCAGCAGAAGTTGTTTTCTGAGACAGTTTAGGTAGAGCAGCTTTGCTGCAGATTCAGAGAGGAGACTGCCGGCCTTTGAGAAGTTTAAAATGTTCAGAGTTTCAGGGTTTTCATTGGAAAGACAAAAGTTTCATGAAAAAAAATCCATCTTACTGTACCTGGAGACACTATCCAACTACCCCAACTATTCAAAATATAAACAAACTTCAGATATGGGCTTACCTTGGCAGAGCAGTCATTAATCTGAATTCTGATAAAGCTCCTCTGTCCCACTCACTCAAATCAAAAGATGCTTGCTGATGTCCTCCCCATGGGAACTGATGTTGTCAGGTGACTGTAATCATAAGACTGAAATGGAGAACAAAGCCTTGGGTATTTCTTTTTGTTTTCCGTGCAGAGGCAAAGTACCCCAGAGACAGTAGGCTGAGATTCCTCTTTCAACTTGCATCACAGCAGAACTGTCTACTAAAATCATAGAACGGTTTGGGTTGGAAGGGACCTTATAGATCATCTAGTTCCAGCCATCCACTGGACAAGGTTGCTCAAAGCCCTGTCCAACCTGGCCTTGAACACTTCCATGGAGGGGGCAGCCACAGCTGCAATGGGCAACTAGTTCCAGTGCCTCACCACCCTCATACGAAAGAATTGTTTTCTTACATCTAATGTAAATCTACCTTTCTTCAGTCTAAAGCCATCACCCCTTGTCCTAACACTACCTGCCCTTGTAAAAAGTCCCTCTCCTGCTTTCTTGTAGGCCCATTTCAGGTACTAGAAGGCTGCAATAAGGTACCCCTGCAGCCTTCTCTTCTCCAGGCTGAACAGCCCCAGCCCTCTCAGCCTGTCCTCACAGCAGAGGCTCTCCAGCCCCCAATCATTTTTGTGGCCCCTCTCTGGACCCTCTCTAACAAGTCCATGTCTTTCCTGTGCTGAGGGCTCCACAGCTGACGTAGGACTCCAGGTCAGGTCTAACCAGAGCAGAGCAGAGGGGCAGAATCCCCTCCCTCACCCTGCTGGCCACCCTGCTTTTGATGCAGCCCAGGATGCTGTTGGCCTTCTGGGCTGCGAGTGCATATTGCTCCCAAATCTCCTCAGAGCAGTCCTGTCCTAGCTCTTCTCAGAGTCCCTGATGATGATAATGGCTTCTTCAGGTGTCACCAGGAGCCGAATTTAACTAGCAGCACCTTGGTTCTTAACACTGGCCAGGTGGCCTATGGAAGAAAGGTTCTCATTTTAGGCTGAGCCAGAAAAGAAGCTACAAAAATACAAGTCTGTTTTCATTTGCCACCCAAATGGTCTCTATAGTACCATAATTTTCATATCAAAAGCCTCTTTACAGAAAAGAACTGCACCATTGAGAACAACAGCATGCTTTCAAGTCACTTCCACAAATTGAGGACACTCACTTGGGAGTACGTTCATACAGCATTTAGCTGCCTTTTTTTGGTTTTGAATCCAGTTCTGAGATTTTCAGAAACAGTTCTCCATAGTTCCTTGTCTTTCACATTCCCTCAGTATCCTATTGCTAAAGTGCAGTAAATGCCATCATTGTGCAGCTATTCATATGCACAGCCACCTGAATTTCCTTGGATCCAAGCAGTTTGATAGCTCAGACCTGGAAAGATTCACTGAGTCAGTGTTATTCCACCTGTTAGACCTCATCTGGCAGGTGTTCTCCTAACAAGCCAAGCAGAAGTGGCTCCACACTGATCACAGTAGAGACCAGCCTGAGATCCAAGGTCAGGTCTACTTGACCTAGGACCAGTGGCATAGCAAAGAGGGAGGGTATGGATCTTAGGGTAACGATGAAGATTTCTCCCCAGTACTTTCCATAAACCAGATTATTTTCAAAAACATACAGACGTTCATTCTTTATGGGCATACTGGCTTCATCACGGGTCACTGCAAAAGCCCTGAGAGGTTTCTGTCCCATGTGGGGTCTGAAGATGATCCCAGAGATCATCTTCCAAGAAGCTCCAGATGTCCCTGTTGTGGGACAGCTATTCCAGACCATCAGTTCTCTTCTGCAGTGTTGCCCACTACACCGAAGGTAGGTCAGAAACATTGGAGCAAAGACAACTTTGCTTCTTTTAAACTGAATTTTATTTCACGGTCCTTCTCCAGACTTGTAGTGTCAAAACAATTTTCTCCCCTTTTTTAATCTCATTGCCATGTTTGTGCTGCAGGACCAAGAAGACTGAAAAAAAAACAGCTGGATTTTATTCTGGGCCTTTTATTCAGAGTAAGTTTTTCAACACAAAACTAACAAAGAAGTCTGCCTGACTCTTGCTCTATGTATTACATGTGGCTCCCTCTCCTTCTCCCTCCAGACAGTAAGCTCTCTGAGGCAAAGGCTGGTATGTTCTCTGTGTTTGGGCAGCACGTGGCATATCTGAATCTTACCGTTCTTAAAATACAAAGAAATCCGAAGCACCTGAGGCAAGCAGCTGCCATACATGCCCGCATGAGTGCAGGCAACTGCCAACTCTGTAGTAAAATCAGCCAGGTTGATTGGAAACTGGCCAGATGGCAGCTCCTGCAAGCTAAAAGGATTAATTATTTGGGGATCATGCCTGGAGAGCAGGCGTGATGAATGCAATATGTAATTCCTTGTCACGACTCTGTGTCAGCGCTGGGAAACAAGGAACAGTTAGTACCCTGGGATTCAGTCACAGCCATCTTTGCTCTCTCTGGGGAGGTGCAGGTTTTTATACAAGGCCCAGAAGATGAAAAAGGTCTCCCTTTTAGTTTGAAACTTTATGTGTGAACAGGTATCGTCTAACAGCCTTCACTTTCCTTCAATTACAGCAATTCTTATTGATTTTATTATGTATTTCACAATTGTGGTGTTAATTAACTATTTTATTGAGTCTGTGTAATTAACCATGTCACAACTCATGTATCTACAAGGGGGAACATATCAGGCTCGCCTGTGACAAGCTGTGGGATGGCACACGATGGTTGGAGAGACGGGGTGCTAGTACGGGCCCTCAGCCTGTTGCCCAGAGGTGTGCTGAGGACACTGCAGCACAGTCAAAATCTTGTGGAGCTGAGCTGGGGGCTCCTTAGGTAGAAGGAGCCAACAAAGAAACTTCCGTGAAACACCTCAAGGGAAATAAGGGGTGTTCCTCTGTGATGGTGACATGGCCAACAGCCCAGATGAAATGCCTCTACACGAACGCACACTGTATGGGCAATAAACAGGAGGAGTTGGAAGCTATTGTGCTACTACAATGCTGTGACCTGATCGCCGTTACTGAAACTTGGTGGGACGAATCCCATGACTGGAGTGTGGCTATCAATGGCTACAGGCTCTTCAGAAGGGACAGGCAGGGAAAAAGAGGTGGAGGCATTGCCCTCTATATCGAGAAATCGATATAGTGTGAAGAGCTGTCCCTGAAGAACAGCCACGAGCAGGTCAAAAGCCTGTGGGTAAGAATTAGAGACCAAGGCAACAAAGGGAACCTTGTGGTTGGTGTCTACTCCAGGCCACCTGATCATGGGGAGCCTACTGGCGAAGCTGTCTTCCTCCAGCTCCAGGAGGCTTTGCAGGCTCTTGTCCTACTGGGGGACTTCAACCACCCCGACGTCTGCTGGAAAAGTAGCATGGTGAGCTGTATGCAATCCAGGAGATTCTTACAGTGCATTGAGGAAAACTTCTTAAGCCATATAATTGACACCCCTACCTGAGGGGATGCAATACTGGACCTGACGATCACCAATGCAACTGAGCTCATCAAGACTGGAGGCAGCCTGGGCTGCAGTGATCATACATTGGTGGAGTTCACACCCCTGAGGGATACGAGAAAGGCGAGGAGTATAGTCAGGACCCTAAATTTTAGAAAAGCAAACTTCCAGCTCTTCAAGCAATTAGTCAGAAGGACACCCTGAGAAATGGTCCTCAGGGACAGGAAGGTAGAACAGAGTGGGCAGATGTTTAAGGACACTCTCCACAGAGCGCAGAAGGTCTCAGTCCCCAGGTGTAAGAATTCAGGCAAAGAAAGCAGGAGACCAGCATGGCTGAGTTGAGACTTGTTGGTCAAACTACAGAGCAAGAAGGAACTGCACAGGCAGTGGAACCAGGGACAGGTATCTTGGAAAGAGCATAGGGATGCTGCCCAGTTGTGTAGGAATGGGGTCAGGAGGGCCGAGGCGTCGCTGGAGCTGAACTTGGCAAGGGATGCTAAGAATAATAAGAAAGGCTTCTACAGGTATGTCAAGCAGAAAAGGAAGCTTAAAGAAACCGTACCCCCCCTTGAAGAAGAATGGTGACCTCGTACCAACAGATGAGGAGAAGGCTGAGGTACTCAACAACAATTTTGCCTCAGTCTTCTACTGGCAACCTCTCTCCTCACCCCTCCCAAGTCAAAGGACTGCGAGATGGGGACCAGAGGGGTGAAGCCCCTCCCACTGTAAGGGAAGATCAGGTTCATGACCACCTGAGGAACCTGAACATACATAAATCTCTGTGACCTGACGAGATGCATCCCAGAGTCCTGAGGGAACTGGCTGATGTCATTGCCAAGACACTCTTCATAGTATTCGAAAGGTCATGGCAGTCAGGTGAAGTCCCTGGTGAATGGAAGAAGAGAAACATTGCACCCATTTTTAAAAAGGGTAGAAAGGAGGACCCTGGGAGTTACTGACCTGTCAGCCTCACCTCTCTGCCTGGGAAGATCATGGAACAGAGCCTCCTAGAATCTATGCTAAGGCATGTGGAGGACAGGGAGGTGGTTTGGGACAGCCAGCATGGCTTCACCAAGGGTGAGTCCTGCCTAACCAACCTAGTGGCCTTCTGTGATGAACTGATTGCATCAGTGCACAAGGGAAGAGCAACGGATGTTGTCTGTCTGGACTTCTGTAAAGCCTTTGACACAACCCCTCACAACATCCTTCTTTCTAAATTGGGGAGACATGGATTTGATGGGTGGACTGTTCAGTGGATAAGGAATTGGTTGGATGGTCGCATCCAGAGGGTAGTCGTCAACAGCTTGATGTCCAAATGGAGATCGGTGACAAGTGGTGTCCCTCAGGGGTCTGTGCTGGGACCAGTGCTGTTTAATATTTTAATCAGTGACCTAGACGGTGGGATCGAGTGCACCCTCAGCAAGTTTGCAGATGACACCAAGCTGAGTGGTGCAGCTGACATACCACAAGGACGGGATGGCATCCAAAGAGACCCAGGCAAGCTGGAGAAGTGGGCCTGTGTGAAGCTCATGAGGTTCAACAAGGTGAAGTGCAAGGTCCTGCACATGGGTCGGGGCAACCCTCGGAATTCAATACAGGCTGGGGGATGAAGGGATTGAGAGCAGCCCTGCCAAGAAGGACTTGGGGGTACCGTTGGCCTAAAAGGTGGACATGACCCGGCAGTGAGCACTCACAGCCCAGAAGGCCAGCCGTATCCTGGGCTGCACCAAGAGAAGCATGACCAGCAGGGCAAGGAAGGGGATTCTGCCCCTCTGCTCCGCTCTGGTCAGACCCCACCTCAAGTCTTGCGTCCACCTCTGGAGTCTTCAGCACAGGAAAGACATGGACCTGTTGGAGTGGGTCCAGAGGAGGGCCACAAAAATGATCCGAGGGCTGGAGCACCTCTGCTGTGAGGACAGGCTGAGAGAGTTGGGGCTGTTCAGCCTGGAGAAGAGAAGGCTGCAAGTAGACCTTAATGCAGCCTTTCAGTACTTAAACAGGGCCTGCAGGAAAGGGGGGGCAATCTTTTTAGCAAGGCCTGCTGTGACAGGACAAGGAGTAATGCTTTTAAACTAAAGGAAGGTAGATTTAGACTGGATATAAGGAAGAAATTTTTTACAATGAGGGTGGTGAAACACTGGCACAGGTTGGTCAGAGAGGTAGTGGAGACTCCATTCCTGGAAACATTCCAGGTCAGGTTGGACGGGGCTCTGAGCAACCTGGTCTGGTTGAAGATGTCCCTGCTCACTGCGGGGCCTTGGGCTAGATGACCTCTAAAGATCACTTCCAAGCCAAAGTATTCTATGATTGTATGCTTTGTTTTTTTTCCCTTTCAACTTATTGCACAAGACCCTGTAGCTGCTTTTTCTGACCAGGTATTTCACTAGATAGCCCCACAGCTCCTGGCCAAAGAAAACTGCCAGCCAACCTCCAAGAGTTCCTAAAATTGTCTGGTCTAATTAAGAGCAGTTTGTCTACGTGGAAAAATCCACTTAGGAGTTTGCTGCCAAATGTCCCTCTCAGGGCTCATCTGGGGCTCCCTCTTTTGCTGTGGTTCAAGGCAGCGGGGGTTTGGTGACCTTCTCCCACCTCAGCGCTGCAAGTGGCTGAGGCTGGAGCCAGCGGGGACACGCGATCCCCCTGGCACGCCGAGCGAGGAAAGTCCTGCACGGGCAGCAAAAACACCTCCCCAGCTTTTGATCTACGTATCCTCAGTCCAGAGACAAAGGCAAACCTCCGACGTGGCCAGTTCCTCCCGCTGGGCAGCGAGGTGCTGGCTGCGCTCCCGTCCAAGCGGCACTGGCGACAGCCTGTTTTTGACAGCTCTGCACAAGCACAGTTATTTCTAGCACAGTTTCCCCGAGCTGTGCCAGCAGAGAGACTTTTTTTTTTCCCCCAATATATTTTCAGGCCTTATCTAGCCAAAGCATTCTATATTCTCCACCTAGACACGAGTGTAGTGTTACAGACCCTGGCCGAAGCCCCGGGGAGGAGGAAGGACGACCCGAATTCTTCTAAAGCACCTTTGCTGTGATCTCTGGAGCGTTACCCTCCAGACCTGGGCTTAACCAGCACAGACACAGCTCCAGCCATTTCAGGCTTGCCGCCTGCACCCGTCCTCGTGCAAATGCCCTCAGGCATTGGCACGATGTGAGCAAAAGCTGTAGTGGGGAGAGATGTGCGCTGAGCAGGGCTCCGCACAAACGCTTGTCGAGGCTGCCCCCCCCTCCATCAAGCTGCCCTAACTCCCAGGGGTGGCCTGGCGGGGCTTGATGGGGGTGTGCTATAAGGAAAGAAATGGAGCTCTGTATTTAGCCAGCTGGCCATGCTTGCCTTTGCCGCCTGCGGTCTCAGTCCCTAACACCTCCGCTGCGATGGCCCTGAGCTTCAGGGCTGCTGCTCTGCTTCTGGGCTCAGTAAGCACATCCCCCTGCCCTCACACAAACACCCTTCAGGCATCTTTGTGCAGGCACATCCCTTGGTGGAATAAAATGTACTCCTTCTATAAAGCTACACCCTTTTGATTTATCTCGTGATTTTTTAGATCCTTCTTTCAGCAACAAAAGGACACATCTCTGGATGTCTGTCACTGCGTCACTGCAGGAATTCTGCAGAACAACCCGGATCCAGCTTCGGCCCCTGGATTGAAGGAGTTTCTGACTCGTCCTGTTTTGGTGAGATCTGAGTACAGGAGAAAGGAGCTCAGATTTCCAGGATGCTTTTACATTGCTGGGAGCAACCCCACAGAGCCTTCCCCATTTATTTACATGTGACTTCTTTAGCTTTAATCTGCCACTTTGCTGTTGTGGAGCTGAAGCCAACACATAAATAAGGCAAATAAAACAAGGAGAGTCCTCTAATGCCTCTCTGCAGTGTTGTTGCTCACAGCTGAACTGGATTTTAGGAGCTCGTCTGTGCCCGTTGCTGTTTTCTCACCTGAAACCATAATCCTCTCTTTGTGCTTTCAGTCACTTCCATAGCAACCAGTTGTGATGGCTCCAAGGATTATCGCTTCAGGAAGGAAATAAGCAGTGATGGAAGAAAAAAAAAGACCTGTTTTTTGCTCTGACCCTGCTTTTATGATGGTGGAGTGAACGAGTGCAGATTAAAATAAAGAGCGATCTTAGCCCTCAGCTGAGCTCCAAACAGTCCCCAAGCTGAAAGAGTAGCTAGTCGCAAAGTTGGATTTGTTTCCTCCTTTTCTGTGGGTCATTGTATTCAGATCTCCTAGCTGAGTCAAAGCAATATGAAAAACACGCTCACCAAGAGCCTGCTCACCTTGCTTGGCTGACCTGCCCAGTTAAATCAGTTCATAAGATCAAATTGACTTTCCTCAGAGACGACCACTAGTCTGGCACTAATGCACCACAAAATATTTGTGCAAATTCCTCAGTAATAAAAACAACCCGAGGAAAGGAGACGGATAATACACGTTCAGTGGTCCCATGGTGAAGCCCAGGAAAATAAACAGAGAAGCCTCCTGAGTTTTTGGCTGGACCAAACTGATAGCAGAGTCCTTGAAGTAACTGTATGAACTCGGGAGAGAGACCTTTAGAGATCACGAGGAACATCTCATTTCTCTCCAGTGCCTCAGTCAGATCAAGCAACCCAAATATCTGAAGGCATAAGAAGCAACACGGAGGACACTGCAGGCAAAAAAATGTAGCATAAGCCCGTGAGGCAAAGTCTGCCGGCAGGGTAGGAGCAGTGCAGCTCCCTCAGATTGCCACGGGTGGATCAGGGGCAGCGGAAACAGAGTTAATGGTGGACTTATCATGTCCTGGAGAAACAGCGCTAGGCAGAGACACCCTTCCCCTGAGAAGGATGGGAAAGGGGAGAGCATGGTGGAAGTCTGTAAGTCACCAGCAGGCTGCATTCTTTGCTGTTCCTCTCCTCGTCTCAGAGCCCTGGAGCCAGCACTGCTGGTAGGGGTACTGCTACCAGGATCCGAATTCAAACAGGGAAGAAACCTCCTGCTTCACGGCCGCAGTCCCTCTGCTGCAGACGTGGCCCTGGAGGCAGCACGAGGGTCTCCGCACCGCCTTGTTCCCCTCCTTGCGATGCTGGGCACTGACCCTGGCCAGGAGATCAGCACGGAGGGGTCTTTGTGCCACCCTAGGTCTCTGTAATTTTTATGTTTTTTTATGTAATTTTTATCATTGTTTTCCCAGAAGTGACAATGTGTTCTGGAGAAACGTGTGTTATTCGAGGTGCTCCGTACACCAACTTTTGTCAGCGCAGGTGCAGCAACAAATGAAATGAAACAAGAAATTCATTCTTTCGACAGGGTACTATTCCTGCTAAGCCTGACTAATGACCCTCTGACCGCAGAGGGCACTCTGCCCAAGGAAGGAGCTCCCAGATAGGAATGGCGGTGTTACGTCTTCTCCTCCTCGCTGCCGGAGAGTGAGCCGCCCTTGGGGAGCAGTGCTTGTGCCTGCCCGCCCCGGGGAGTGCGCTGGCTTTCGGCTGCCCAGGCCTGCTGCCGACCCGCAAAGGAGCTGGCTTCTGCACCGCCCTGCATGTTTCATCCCCGCTAGTGAAGGCTTTCTGAAGGGCACAGAGCATCCCCCAGAGAGGAGCCTCACACCAGATCTGCTGTTCTGGTTATGGAGGAGGCTTCACTTTTTTCTTGCATGGAGGGGGTTTCTCGGACGTCCCTCCAGTGCTGGCCCCGTCAGCTGCGGCACGTGCAGGGAGGGCAGCAAGGCTGGATCCCTCTCCCCCAGCAGCCTGATTTGCTGGGGAAGGGTCCCCCTGCCTGGCACCCCACCGCCTTCCCTGGGACCCCCGGGGAGTTGGGGGACATGCTGCCGGCTGGCTCTGGGCTGCCCAGCGAGCCCCTTCCCGCCGTCCTTCTGTGCCCACCCACGAGCCGAGCCAGCGGGCAGGGGTGGCTGGGGCACCGCTCCATCGCAGCCGCGTGCCAGCAGCCCCGGCGCAGACGTGCTGAAGCAAAGGGGCTATTTTGGTGGGGGGTGAGAGGAGGAGGGGAGCACCGTGGGTTGATGCCTGCAGCACCACCCACGATTTCTTTGCTACTCCTGGTTTTGGCCACCTCCCCTTCACCCACAGTGCTGCCACACAAAGCTGACAGCAACAGATTAGGAAAGGTGAGGCGAAGGCTTGTGCCGGTGACCTTGAAAAGTTGGAGAGAAAGCTATTTGCATGTGTAGTTTAGTAAATATCTCCAAGGAGCCTAACGAAAGCTCTAATCTCGAACCACCTTCAAGCATGCAGAAATGACAAAGGGAAGCTCAAAACCATGAACAGGGAAATGCGCTGAACTCATACATATTCACCGCTGCTCATGTGGAGGTTGCATCAATCAGATCCGCTTCATTCTTCATAGCCTGATCCAAGACAGGTCATGCATAATCTTTTTCTTTTCGCCCAAGTCTGTGCTGGAGATCGGTGGTTACAAGTCCTGTTTACCAGGCTGTGCTGCTGAAATTGTTTAGCTGATGGCTTTGGTGCGGTGTGTTAGAAAGGATTAGTTTCTTTGTGGGCATGTGCACACATACGTACAAAACGAAAGTTTTTCTTGTTGAAACCTTCTGGGGGAAATCTGCTAGGATATATTTAGCAGAAAAATCCAAAGGAACATTTTTCAGACTGTTTTTTTTCCTTCTTGCTAAACATTGTTTTTTCTTAAATGAAAGGAAAAGGGAAGAAAGACAAAGAGAGAATAAGATAAAAAAAGGGACAACAAATCTTTGCTAAGATTTGTAGGGAGGAAAGCATGCAAACCCAAGTCTGCAGAGTCACATAAAAATGAGGTTGGAACAGATATAATTAGGTCAAGCGGTCCCACAGAACAGGACCAGCTGGACACAAGCCTGCGGTATTGCAGGTCTGAAATGGCCCAAATCTGTGGTGAAAACTCCCCCTGCTCCCTCAAGCCCCCTCCCCAATAGCTTGCTTTTTCCATTCACCTTTCTCAGGCCCTTTAGTTACAAGATGGCAGAGACCTAGGGAGCAGAGGTGGAGAAACACAGAAAGTTGCAGTGCATGCAGAGAAAAGAAACAAAAGAAAACACAAAAAAAGGCTGGTGACGTATGAAGAAAATAACTAAAGCTTTTCACACAAGCTTCTTCCTTAATTACTGTATTTAGCACCACTGGCGTAATCAAGAACATAGCACTGTGGCTGTTCAGTCAGTTGTGACAGACCCAGCATGGTATAACCTCATCCCCACTCCTCACCAAGATCCCTGAAGCCTTTGCAATAGCATCCTTCATTCTCCAACCCTGAAGCCTAGAAAATAAGTGAAGGATGAATACTGAACTATATCAATTCGCTTCGTATGTTGAAATGACTAATGTTAATATGCCCATATTATAGCAAATACCTACAAGCCACACAAATCCCCAAAGCTAAAACCAACCTGGAAACTTTAACTCTGGCTATATTTCCATATTACAGTTCCTTGGGAAGCAGATTTAGCTTAAAAGGTGCCCTGCTGCCCTCCTATATGCTGCTGTACGTACAGCTGCCCATCTCTGTGTTTGACTACCTCTGCTCTAAGCTAACTCTGGAAAATGACCTGGTTTACAAACATTTAAAAAAAAAGTCTATATTCTGGTGTTGTTTTTTGCATGCTAAGAGAACTTGAAGCTCTTGTTGCAAGCGTGCTCACCAAAAGTGTTGGGCTGGCGCCCCAAGGGCTGTAGGAGTTACCTTTGGGAGCAGGAGTGGTGGTGAGCTGCTGGGGAAGAGAGGGACCACACAGGACAGAGGTACCAGCAAAAGGATCATAGTGTAAATTCCTATTCATCTGTCACTTAGTAAAACTAAACCTCTACACATCAGGGATGTGGCTCTCCTCTACAGGGAGGCCTTTTCCACCACTTTGACAATGTAAAATGTCCTCGAGGGAATAAGTGACATTTCTGTTCCCTTTAAATTGAATGCCTTGTCTGCAGAGGGATCTAGTTCTGCACAAACAAGCACCAGATAGTAGTAATCACTATAACATGAAGTGGTTGCCAAGTTCACGTTGTTTGGGAAACCCCATTATTATTATGCTCCTTTTTAATTTCCTGACTTCCTGGTGGCTCATCTTCCAATCTGAACTTTGCATGCTCTTCTCTCTTTCCCATCACTTATTTGTAACTAATGAATGGGGGAGGGGGTAAATGTTAAAGAAAATTTCAATAGAGCATTGAAATTCCTTACCAACAGTTGTTGTTTTCCAGTTTCCACGTAAGTTTAACAGTCACACTCTCAAATATCATTGCAGACACAACACATTCATGCTAAAACTTCAGGGATTTTATCACAATGAAAATGAGGTGGGGAAATGTATCTGTGCAGCTAATGCCTCCGTTCTGCCCCCTCCAAAGTCCATAGGCACCTACCGGCCCGTCCCAGTTGAAGATGGACCACACTCCTGAGAGAGTGTGAGGTGATGAACACCAGGGACAACAGGACAGGGCAGGGCCATCAAGAATGGGATAACAGGAATTAGCTGAATAAGTAAGAAATAAATGTCCTATTTCTACAGTTCTGTTCCTCATCACTGTTCTGCAGAAAGAGTAAGTAACTAAATTAAGCAGAAGAACCTTTAGGAGGAATATGACGGGAAACGAAATCCTGACAGCAAGGTCTGTTAGGCTCCGAAATGGTCCCTCAAGGGAAGCAGCGGACGCTTGAGTCATTCGAACAATAGACTGGACCAAGCGCTGGAAAATATACAGGAGGGAATAAATCTGCATTAGCAGAGGGATGTCTCGGATGACCTAACAGGTTGTTTCCATCCATAAATCTGGGATTCTGTGACGACCTTAGCCAGAAGAGGGCTGTGGCAACATCACAAACAGATACACCCATACTGTGTACGTTGGAGCTTGGAGTGACCACAGTGACCTACATGTTACGTGAATGACAACTCAAATTTTTGGAACATTTTAGTACGAAAACTGCTTTCCATCACCCACAGATTCTGGATCTGACTTGTGTGTGCACCTCACCACCCAGTACACGTCATATTTACAGGGCAAGGGAAGAGAGCTGGGACATCTGTGCCTCTTAGTTGTTTTTCATAGTTGAAATACTTGGTCTAGAACCAGCTCACTGGCTTCTGGGGCCTTCCAGCTTCTCTCTTTTTTTCTTGCAGTGTTTGACTTTTGGGGGACTCCATATGGAAATTTTTGTGGGAAGAAAGTGCCCACAAGTCTGTTGATCTTAATCCAGGAACAACAAAATGTAGGCCTTTCTCCCTGTACCACAAAGAAAAAAATCATACAACAGAAGTAAATAAACAAACAACAAAGATGAAATGATTTAAAAAACAGTTATCATCTCGGTTTACAACAATACACACAAACCACCTGCTAGATTTTAATACCCTTAGTACCAATGTCATCCCTTCAAGGACTTGAATTCTCGAAGAAACCACCCTCTTCCCCTCACATCAGTACAATATTAACATGGGGAAGCAGGGACCTGTTCCCCAGCACAGGGGACAGTTAGCATTAGACATTCCCTTCCTTATCTCCTTAAAAATAAAGCTCTCTTTTACAGAGAGGTGTACATGGCTGCACACCACTTCTGACGGCTCAGCCAAAAATCAATCCTCTCAACAAAAAAGAGGGTTCAAACCCACTGATAACTTCTCTGAGCTCCCATCCCTGCTCTCCTCCGTCTCTCCAAGAAAAAGGGATGGAGTGTCCCACTTCAAGTCTTTCTCTGCTGTGTCACCAAAGCTCAGCACACCTCCTACCCTCCTTCCATCCAAAAGCATCAGGAACCACTGGGTGCCAACTGCTGCCCACCGTGCCCAGCAAAGGGCAGCCAGCCTGCCTGCGGTTCCCCCTCCTGTCACTCACCCCTGCAGAGAGGGGAGAGATCAGCAGTGGAGTCCACCAGGAAAAGTTTCCCTTGCTGTTAGCGAGTCCTGAAAAGCCTTATTAGCCCCTCATTACCGGGCAGGACTGACAACAGGTAATAATTGACAAGCCTTTTAGGCAAAGAAAGAGCTCCTGAGAGTGTCATTATTAATTCTGGGAACATAATTTTGTGTGGTACTGAGAAATTGCACTGATTCAGCCTCTGAAAGCAACGCAGGGAGTTCAAAGCACACGGTGTACATGTGTATTCACTCACAGAGGCACGGGTGTGCATGTGCATTCCCTCTCCTGATGCCTATCAGCCAGGGGAACGGAGGTGAGCCAGTCTGTACTGCTCCAGTTTGACTGGGCACGTCTACAGCCATAATCATATTTGATCCCTCGTCTTGCCCTGCCAGATGCCAGCGCTGATCCGCACGCTGCAGTGGCAGCTCTCGTTTCCCCCAGCCGCAGCCACCTCCTGCCACCAGGACACAAACACCAGTTTGCTCAGGCATCTCAAAACTCAGCCCTTCCCACTGGGCCTGAGGAAATAGCTACATTTTCTTCAAGTTTTTAAAAACCAGAGGTGGACATTTAGCAATGCCTGGAGCCCTTTGGAAATGCACCTCTCACCTGCCTGGGTTAACCCACCTGTCTGCAATGTTAAGAGCTCCAGTTCTTTCAAAAGGTGGTCCCTTCTAGACTGGCCACCAGCTTGGCCCCAGGAGCGAGGTGCAGGAAGACAAGGATGGGGAGCTCTCCCTGGCTTCTTCTCCAGCAGAGGTCCTGATGCTGGCACATGAGGACAACACAGCAGGAGGAACAGGGCTCATCTCTGCAGAGGGAAGGTTTCTCTTTAACGCTCCAGCCAAGTCCTGTTTCGATGATGCAACTGGGTTTGAGCAGGCAGGGGAGTGACTAGGACAGTCTCGACATGCAAGGTCTTCTGCAGAGTGCAATTAGGAGCTGTTGTGATTTCCTCATCAACTTTGGTAACGACTCGTGTGACGGGGGGGGGGGG
>Ga0065711_1010916_pt1 | contig 19539 bp, 10 predicted proteins | sample Hoacrofraction12_FD_59098 | JGI IMG/M metagenome (GOLD analysis project Ga0065711, IMG submission 59098) | Hoatzin crop microbial communities from Cojedes, Venezuela - Epithelial fraction 12 v2 (version 2) | ecosystem: Host-associated > Birds > Digestive system > Esophagus > Crop | place...
GGGGGGGTCGGGGTCGGCAGCCCCCGGAGGCTGCAGGGCCGCCGGCCCGCCCGTGGGCCACCGCCATTGCCATTGTCTCTGTCGTATCCCTAGTTACCTGGGAGAAGAGACCAACAGCTGCCTCACCACAACCTCCTGTCAGGTAGTTGTAGAGAGCAGTAAGGTCCCCCCTCAGCCTCCTCCATACTAAAAGTGTTTAATCAACATGGCCCAATGCGAGTTTTGTTCTCAGCAGTACAGGAAGCGTGTGCATCGTCTTTTGGATAGCTTGTGGCAATGGATTATATATGTTTAAAAGTAACAGAGTAACTGTAGTTTCAGGACAAAGCTCTGTGGTGAATGTATTGCTGTAATTATGTGCGCTAATAATCTAATGTTTTAGATGCACTGCGGGAGACCGAGGTGTCCGGAGTAAGCTTGGAAACAATAATCGAAGAGTGTAGCTTTTTCTAATTATATTCTGATAATTAACCTCACCGCTGCTGTGAAAAGTTGCTGAGCATTAATTGAAAACTAAACTGTATATCACTATTAGATTCACTGGATAACAGAATCACTTAGTATTATAAGGAAACAACCCAAAGAGCTCAGGGACAACCTTGAAAGGCAAATTGATGGCTGTGATTAGTTTCAGTGAGCTAATGCAACCCAGGTTGTGAGGGGGGGAAGTGTGGTTTGTTGGATTATTGTATGAATTTCTATGGATCAAATCATTCCAGTTACCAGAGTAAGTTGTCACTTTCAAATAAGTAGTGTTCAAGACAGGGGCTTGGCTAGTGGTAGCAATGTGGCAGTGAAGCCCGATTAACTAATTAAATCCTGAGATAGACAACGAATGGTATTATATTTTCATATTTCTAATAAAGTGCGAACAATGTTATAATAAAACCAGCTTAAGGTTTGCATTCCTTTTATGTGAAGAACTAAAATTCCAGTCAAGGAGAAAAGCAGAAGTGAAAAAAACCTCAAAATTGAAGTGTTTTTTACACTGCCAAGATGTTGTATGTAGGCATATTTTTGAAAAGCAGTTGCTTCTTGTGTCAAGGTCTGAGGTTATGCAGAACATCTGAAAATTGACACAAGTGCTTCAGAACATTGCCAAGTTGTCATGGGCATGTGGACTATTAAATGGTCATGTTGTAGTCCTATTTAAGGTAAATATGATCACATGTTTTCAGCAGAATGCTCAATGGAGAGAAGTGGGAATAAAAAATCTGTTCACTATTTTTTGTTAACAGTTGCATTTGAAATAGCCATTTCTATCGTAAAGCAATACCAAATCTTAAGATCGTAATGACTGTAAGGTAAATATAGTTGGATAAACATATCTCCCTTTTTTGTTGTTGTGTCTGGTTCTACGTTGATCTGTAGGGGCAGGAAAGGCTTTAGAGTTTCATGAGTCCTAAAATGTAAGCAACTCCTTGTGCCTATACTGCTGCTGTATGCATATACAGAATTTTTATGCACTGATGTTGCTTAGCAGCTCGATCATGTACTCTGGTAAGTTCCAGTGGGAGCCAAAACCCAGATGTTCCCACCTAAAGTGCAGGACAAAAATTTATATATGAGCTGGGAGCATGACTGATGTTCCCCAATGCAATTAGATTGCATTAATGTAGTGGAAGATGTCCCTGCCCATGGTAGGGATGTTGGAACCAGGTGATCTTTAAGGCCCCTTTCGACCCAAACCATTTTATGATATCAAACAGTAGTAGCCATTTATATTTGGAAACCAGTTAGCAGGTGCTGGCCTTCCACCCTTTCTAAATTGAGGATTAGAAAGAGTTTCATTCGTGTGTTTGTTTTGCTGTGTGGGTTCAGACGTGTGTTATCCACCTCACAGGAAGCGCTCCCAAGTCAGATCATTAGGCTTTTGTGAGGACAGGGTGGGCAGAGTTCTTGACTTTTGAGAGTATGATCAGACAGTCAGGGGATGCAGGTAAGAATGGAGAAACTTGGGTTCTGTTTGAGAGCCCAGCTCTGGAGCCCTCAGCACAGGAAAGCCGTGGAGCTGATGGAACAGGTCCAGAGGAGGGCCACAAAAATGATCCAAGGGCTGGAACACCTCTCCTGTGAGGAAACGCTGAGAGAATTGGGGCTGTTCAGCCTGGAGAAGAGAAGGCTGCAGGGAGACCTTATTGTGGCCTTCCAGTACCTGAAGGGGGCTTATAAGGAAGATGGGGACAAACTTTTTAGCAGGGCCCGCTGCAATAGGACAAGGGGTAATGGTTTTAAACTAAAAGAGGATAGATTTAGACTGGATATAAGGAAGAAATTTTTTGCAGAGACAGTGGTGAAGCCCTGGGACGGATTGCCCAGAGAGGTGGTAGATGCCCTGTCTCTGGAAACACGCAAGGTCAGGTTGGACGGGGCTCTGAGCAACCTGACCTGGTGGTAGATGTCCCTGCTTATGGCAGGGGGCTTGGACTAGATGGCCTTTAAAGATCCCTTCCAACCCAAACCATTCTGTGATTCTATTCTCTGATCCAAACCATTCTGTGATTCTATTCTCTGATCCTCATGTGTGTTTTAGCAAGTGTTACAATGCAGAAATTCTGTGAGTGAGATGATCATTCTAATGGCAGCTGAATGTTGGTGGGGACAAAAAATAAATCAAAAAAGGCTTTACAGTTGCAGCAACAAAATGTAGAGGAAGCGTTTTACAGACCCAAAATTTGGGCTCCGAACACCAGCGAGGGATGCAGTATAAGACACTGCTGTCACCTGTATGCTTAGTTGAGATGTGTCCCTGCTTAGTGTGCTGTCTTTTGTTAATAGCTTCCAAGTATTATTCACAAATACCTGTAAATTTAGCTCTGGGAGACAAGACATCTAGAAGCTAGGTGCAGTGACTAAGCTCTTTTAAAAATGTAATCAGGGGAGGAAGCAGAGGTAGTTATTTACACCCACCTCCTAGACAATAGCATACTTGTTAAGTGTGTGCATGCATATGTGTGTGTATATATATATGCACGTAGCCGCCTGTAAACTTAAGTGTATTGGAGTTGAATGTATAATTTATGCCCCTGAAATACGTATTTATGTAGAGTTGAAATGACCCTTTGCTGGAACTAGATATTGCAGTCATTAGTATCTCTGCAAGCTGTCCTGTTCTCATACGGGTGCAGGGACTGAGCAGCAAAATGTAGCTTTTCCATTGATTTCCTTTATAAGCGCTCTTGAATTCAAATATGGAAGATTTCCAACAGCTTAAGTGTACTAGAATTTATAGGTTTTTTGTGGTGAATGTTCTCTAGCATTTTCTCACTGTTTCAAAGGGTATAAACAGCCATTTATCTTGGGTCTGTCATGAAAGTTGTTCATTTGGGTGGAAAATGAGAAACAGCTGTGTAAGCATGTCTTTTTGCCCTGTTATGAAAGGGTGAAAGAGTTCTTTATTTACTGTTTGTTTTGGTTTTTTTTTAGAATGGATGAGAAGCGTTGACAGACCATATTAAAATGTGATAAAAATTGAGGAATATTCAAAACACTAATTGTGTAGGAAAGAGATCTTTGTGCTGTGACTGCTGCCATGAAATGCATAATCGTAGTTAAAAAGCCAGATAGAGTTTAAGGCGTGACTGGGAATGAAGAACTGTAAGAAAGTAAATTACTGTTGCATACATCTTCAGTGTTGTGTGCAGTTCCAGTAGCCCCATCTCAAAATGATACAAAACTGACTAAAATCTGCAGAGAGGGATAACGAAGAGGACCAGAGTGATGGGAAGCCTTTTGTACAAGAAGTGGCCGAGCAGAGTAGGATAAATATGTGACAGCGTATGAAGTCTACAAAATAATAAATGGTTTGGAGAATACGTATATGCAATAGTTACGTTATTTCTACACTGCAAAAATGTAAATCAGCTGCGAAGGGCATCAGGAGCCTGAAAAGCGATTGGTGCAGGATAGCTTCGCTATACCCGGTGTCCTTAGATCAGGGGTTGCTGGGAAGGGCTGGCTCTGCATGGGTTTGTCATCCTCAGCTGCTGGCCGACCCCTGGGGGCAGAGTGCTGGGTCAGGCAGATTCCAAAGTCAGTTCTTCAGTTCTTGAAGCCGTGGTTTTGTCATTTTGTCAAGAGATGAAGACAGATACCTCTGTCCCTTTAGTTAAGCTGTCTATTGAATGTAACCTGTAAAAGTGGATGTGGAAAAAACCGCTTGTGTTGGCAGCTACTGTATGGGAAAGCTCTTGCATAGGATTGAAGCTGATAGCGGTCAAAAGCACGGTTCTGATTCAATATATATCAATTTCATGCTCCACAGAATTTAGTCAATTATATTTTTAGAAGTGAATTCTTCAAGTCTTTTGCAGCTTTGGAGTATTTTAGTTTTGTTTTTGATATAAACTTCTCCACACACTGAAGAACTAGCTCAAGGATATGGAGGTTTCTAAAGGAAATGCTTGTTTAAGATTACTTTAGCAGGAAAAAAACACCCCAGCAAGTTAGCCTTGAAGAAACGAGGTGTGTTGTTTGTTGAGGGCAGCGATGGTCCCTCTGTCTGCCGTAGCTAAACGGAGCTCTTCGAGACTGCTGCAGTAGTGCTATTTCTAGATCAGCATAAACTCAATATCTTGTTCAGCAAAGGAAGCGAAGATTATGTGATCCTCTCTCTCTGCCAGCTAATAGCTTCTGAAGCTGACTCGTTTCAGTTAGGCTTGTTAGGGTGTAGGTCTCATCTGTCAAAAATCTGTCAGCAGAGCAGATACTAATAAAAGTGCTGAGGGAAGGGCTGCAGCTTAATAGGTATCAAAGAAATCGCAGGAGTAGAGACCTTGAAGTTTCAGAGGAAAATAGGCTTCAGTTGTTCCCTGAACCTTGAAACTGCATGTTTATTTTAGCTAACCTTAATACAGGTATTAGGATAGATCATAAATTGCTCTAATTCTCGATAATCCGTTTCATGACAAGCATAAATCAGGGCAAACCATTTGCAGCAGCCTTTTGTAAAACTATATAGGTATTGTAGTGTAACTGATACTGCTGTTAAACAGTTTGGTACCATAACTTAGTGTATGTTGCACCAATCTGAGTCTAAACTCTAAATAGGAAGTTCATAGGAAATGTAGAAATACGTAGTTTGTAGTTAGATGGAAGCTTTCTCCTGCTGCGCTTGGAGCCAGCCTGCTGAGCCCAAATGATTTCCTGGTGTTCACATGCTGGAGCTGTGCGTGGGGGAGAGCTGATGTGGTCAAGCGTCTTCGGTTGGCTTGGGCCATAGAGTGAGCTCATGGCTGCTCAGGATATGTTATGCATAACTGTCCAGGTAGCCAGTATGTACAGATTTGGAATACTGGCTTCTTTAGAGCTACACTGTGAAAGACAGATAATACTGTATAAGCCAGATTAACACTGGTCCGTCTACTCGTGTTTTACCATTCGTGGCAAAATGGTATTAGTGTCTTCATCTTCCCTATATTAGGAGGGTTCTTGGGCATTAAGTGATTTTTTTTTTTTTTTAATGCAAACCTTTTTTATTAAATATCTATACTTTTAAAAATTTAACCTCTCTGGGAAGCATGTAAAAGCTCAGATCTGCTTGTCATTGTGTGTGTGTGTGTGTGTGTGTGCGTGTTTGGAAACATCAGGTTGTCTGGAGTATCTTCTGTTTATGTTTTGGTGTTTTTTGTTTTGTTTGTTTTTGTTTCATTTTCCCCCAGCAGTAATGGCCCATCTCAGTGTTAAATTTGTTTGAGGTTGAAATTGAGCATATAAACAGAATCACAGAATCATGTAGGTTGCAAGGGACCTCTTGAGATCATCAAATAGGCCTGAATGGGCTTTTGGAGTTGAGGTGTAGTAAGATTGCGAAATCAATGCTCTGTCAACTCTCTGGCTTATTAATCAATTTTCTTTACTCTCCCATTGTAAATTAATGACTTGTTTTCTGTTACAGATTGACTATACAGGAACAGAGCCTTCTAGTCCCTGCAACAAATGTTTAAATGTGTCCTGGGACAGCACACCACCTTGTACTTGTACCATCAACTTCACGCTGGAACATTCATTTGAGGTATGCTACCCAGTGTGCAAAGTGAAATTAGAATAGTTTATGTGGTTTATTTTGTAGTCAATAGGAAAGCTGTATCACTTCAGTCTTAATTTTTTTTTTTTCTAGTTTAAAGGATTATTTCTAGTTTTCCTGTGAACTTGGATCTGATTTCTGTGGATGAGATGGTTTTTAATGCCTCTCTTTATCTGGAAATGTACAACATTAAATGGAATGCTTGTGTTTTACATGCTTAGATTTACCATATGTGTCATAGCTGGCGAGTAGGTCAGGTATTCCTACATAATTTACAAAAACTCAGTTCAACAAATATTGGAAATATTTGTAAGTGCTTTCTGAAGAATTGGAGGCAAATAATGAGGCTTATGTGCTTAACATCAGGCAAGATAGGTGTTGGGATTAGTGCTGGTGAATATCATTCGGATAGTTTATGGCGTGTTGATACTGTTTGACTTCAGGATACCAGCTTATGTTAGGATAGTACGCTTACGTACTCGGTGTGAAGAAAGGATTGAGGCTCCTACTTTATGAATGTTGCTGTAAAGTAAACACATAAGGGGTTAAAAGTTAAGCTTTGTGTGAATGAAAACCCCTCTTGCCTGATGTTTCTTCTTGTAGAGCAATGTATTCATGTATTACGGACTCTCCAACTTCTATCAAAACCATCGTCGTTATGTGAAATCTCGAGATGACAGCCAACTAAATGGAGATAACAGTTCACTACTTGTAGGTATTCCTGCTTCAGTATTAATAAGCAACTAACTTTTGACTGTTGCATAAATCGCCACATAGCAGAGTATTTATTTTAAGAATAGTGAGGTACTTGAATTTTTGCATAATAGAAGACAGCTGTAAGGAATTAATGTTTTATTTGCAGAAAATAACTGTAAAGTACTGTAAAGTTTCATGTCAGTCATTTCTTTAAATGGACAACAATGCAGTACTTCAATCACTTTTCAAATCTGAATAGTTTTAAACAGTCTTGTTACCTTCAGTCAGTAGTATCTATCTGTATCCATTCTGTCTGAAGTTTTTGTTTTCAGTATAAAATAATATTTGGTTACCTAGCACTTGGTTTGGATATTGCAGTTAAATGCATTCATTTTTGTAGACTCTGGTTCAGTGCCGGACATCAGCAATATTGGAAAATATCAGTACTGTGTATTCTGTTGAAGGCACTGCGTAATGTTTAGGACCAGACCTCTTCTTTTCACGGTTTTTATGAGGAGTGGAAATACAGTTGGGTTCTTGCTCCAGCAAGAATGATTCTCCTTTTTTACCTGTAAAGTTTAAAAAAGGAGAGAGTTTCAGGAGACTACATCTGATGACTGACGTGGGGCTTTGAGGGGGCTTTTTCTGCTTGCATTTCTGGCATGCTGTAGGAGTTCTTGCAACCTTTTGCATTTTACGTTATGTTTGGTTTCTTACTACAGTCTTATTTTCTATAGCACTGATGCATACTTAAAAAAATCCCCAACCTTTAAGAATACTTGAGTACTACATGTTGGAAAACTGTTTCTATTAAAAGGCAAAAGAAAAGAAGTTCTAATAGCTTTCAAGAAAAGCCTTATTTTTAGTTTGACCATGGTGGGATTCTGACTTTTATTTGTGTTTTATTTAGATCTTATTCCTGCTTGTAAAAGAAAAATTAATCATGCTAACCAGTACTGAGCACTGAAGTATTTGTAAATAACCTGACATGTGAAAAGACTATTTTGTGGTACATTAAAGATGTGCACATTATTGAGGTACTGTAGTAAAAAACAGGTTAGGTGGATAAACTAGCACAGACTCACCTGCCTTTTTTTCTTTCTAACTATCAGAATCCAAGTAAGGAATGTGAGCCTTACCGCACAAATGAGGACAAACCCATTGCTCCTTGTGGAGCTATTGCCAACAGTATGTTTAATGGTATGGTAACACAATTTTAAGTTATCACTTGGATGTTGTTGTGATCTAGTGTATTTTCTGTGTCGTGTTGCAAATTATTCTGAATAAGGACATCCTGGGCTTTTTTGTTTTGAGTTAACACATTTTCATTGTTCAGAATAAAATGATCTTTTGTTGTACTGCTGTTGCTTGTTTCAAAATTGCCGTGAGAATTAACTTAATTTGATAGCGTGCAAAGGATGGAGATACCTGTTGTGAGAAGCTGTTGCTGCTGTGGAGTAGAAACACAGATATTGTATATGGATAATGCACTGCTATCTAATATACACAGATTCTTAGATGACAGCTTGTGATTGTGGCAGGCAAGTAATAAATGCCTTGTCCATTTTTTTTTGTTTTGTTTATCTTGGAGGTAATTGTTTCACTGCCTGTCAGGATCATCTGTCTAATGAAAGTTTCTGCAGCTGGTTTTCTAATTTGATTTTCTCTTTAGATACATTGGAATTATACCGCATTGATAATGACACAAGGACTCCTATTACTTTGATTAAAAAAGGCATTGCATGGTGGACAGATAAAAATGTAAAGTTCAGGAATCCTACAGGAGATGGAAATAACTTAACTGCACTTTTCCAAGGTAAAAAAACAGAATGAAACTTCAAGAATAACAAAACACTTCAAGCACCTTTTGATTCCAGTGAATTTTACCTCACTGACAATATTTTACTGAACGTGCTAATTAAAAATATTGTAGTTCTCTGAAGAAATCTGAGCTAATGACTACTGTACTATCTAGAAAGGTTGTCTTTAAATAACGAAAGCTGCAAATTTCATATGACAGTAATACGTGCATTGCTGTCGTGGTTTAACCCTGGCTGGCAGCTAAGCACCACACAGCTATCACTAACCATGCCCCCATCCAGTGGAATGGGGGTGAGAATTGGAAGGGTAAAAATGAGAAAAATCATGGGTTGAGATGAAGACAATTCAATAAGGAAAAAAAACCCCACACCCCAAAACAACAAAGAGAGGAAAATAAATCCAAGAAAAACAAGGGATACAGATGCAAAAGAAAACAACTGCTCGTCACCAACCAAGTCCCCGAGCAATGGCAGCCCCTGCTTACCTCTACACACTTGGCTTTTCATTGCTGAGCACATCATATGGTAAGGGATATCCCTTAGGTCAGCTGGGGTCAGCTGTCCCAGCTGCGTCCCCTCCCAGCCTCTTGTGCACCCCTGGCCTGCTCGCTGGCTGGGCAATCTGAGGGGCAGAAAAGGCTTTGAGGCTGTATAAGCACTCTTCAGCAATAAATAAAACATCGGTGTGTTGTCAACACTCTTTTCATCACAAATCTAAAACGTAGCAGGATACAAGCTGCTGTGAACAAATTTGACTATCCCAGCCAAAACCAGTACAACTGCTATAATGCTTGGATTTAACTTGAAAGGAAATCCTGCCGTTGTTTAATCAAACTCTTCATATGGAGTTTTCATTTAAATGTTTCTGCTGCTAGATTGTGCAAAGTTTTCTAAAAACCTGCTTGGTTGTTTGTGATCAGAAGTGACTGATGTCTCTCATTTGCTAGGTTAAATACAGCTTGGTAAACCAAAGTTTTCTTTGGCCAGCAATGTCTGAAAATAATCTTCCTCAGGGCTCTAAGGGGGGTGTGTGTGTTTATACAAGGTATATAATAATTTCAGGTTTAACCTGATGTGAGTTTCTTGCTTAGTCACAGCCAGATTATGTTACCAGTCTGATGCTGCCCTTGGAAAAGCAGATACCTTACCCTAATACAGGCTAGAATTGTATTTCCAGTAAAATTAGCAAAAGCATTAGTATGGCGTCATCTAAAACATTGTACATAATTTTATTTGCTCCTGGTCCAGGAAGTGCTAGTCAAACTCTAATAAGTGAGCAGAGTAAGTATCATCATAACGGACAACCATCTCACAAAAGTAATGTTTTGAGACAAAGCTTCCTAGCTATAGAAATGTGTAGGGGAGGTGAATTTGTTTAAACAGATGGACACTGCTGTCACGAGAATAAATGGATATGCACTACTATTTAAGCTACAAAATAAAAAGTTCTTCAACAGCCCAGTGTCTTGCAATGGTGGTGAGTCAAGCAGTCTGTTCATACTGTTTGGAAGTTAGTATGCTTGTTTTGTAATATTAGGATGAATTTTGATGAGCCAGTGTGTTACTTAGTCCTGTACTTGGAATACTTTATTGTTACTATTTTTGTTTAATCCTAGGCACAACAAAACCTGTGAACTGGCCCAAGCCAGTGTATATGCTGGACTCGGAGCCTGACAACAATGGCTTTATCAATGAAGACTTCATTGTGTGGATGCGTACTGCGGCTCTGCCAACATTTCGCAAGCTGTATCGTCTCATTGAGAGGAAGAATAATTTACAGCCTACCTTACAGGCTGGAAAATATTCTTTGGATATCGCATACAGTATCCTTTGAAAAACCTTTGAAAGCAGCTGAGGGCCTCAGCTGGATTACACGGGCATATATATTTGTGCAAGTTCAAATTCAACTAGCATTTTTTCTTACCAACTCTAAAAAAAGATGGTACTGAGCTGCAGTTGAAAGCTGGTAGTGAGAAAAACTGGTAGTTAGAATTGGGTAGAATAATTACTGTCTTATACTTCTGTGCAAGTTTTTATAGAATTAACTTGTGTGTGGCCTGTTAGAATATGAAATCCAGTGCAGTTTTTAGACTTCACAGGTGAAATGACTGGGTTAGACTTAACATTTTTGAATGTAAGTGCAATTTTCATCATAATATTCTTAAGCTATTTTGTAGTTCATACAGAACTACATTCATATAAAATTACATTTTTTTAACCAGGACGAAAACATTCAATACAGTTTAAAAAAAAAAACAACAAAAAAAAACCCCAAAAAACCCAAACACAAAAAAACCCCAACAAAACTCTTTAGAGGAAGCCTTTGTGAGGAGATAATGCAGTTGTTAATCCTAGGGAAGACTGCAGTGTAGAATTTACCCAGTAGGCAAATTTTGGAGGACACTGGTGTCTTCTCTGTACGCTAAACTTGAATTCTCACAGGTGTTTGGTCAGTCTCATTCACTTTTTTCTTGCGCATCTTGTTCGTGTTTTTGGGTACTTGCAGTCCCCAATAGCTGCCTCGTGGGGTAGAGGCTAAAGTCAATGGATGGGAGCACTTCTGTCTGGTAATTTTGGGGCAGATTGTCTGCATTTTGGCGCACAGGAAGATAATTAAGCATAGTTCAGGTGATGCTTAGCCATCAGGTGAACTGATAAGCCTTACTGAAATCTGTTAAATGGTCTGAGTAACAGTTACCCAGGTTCTAGTTTCTGCAAAATAGTATATATGGGCGCACTTTATTTACTTCTGGTTGATAATGTGGCTGATTTGCAGTGTGCATTTTTACTCATCAACGTATGCACTGCTAATTCTTTGGTGCCTTCCTGTGCTTTCCTATGGACTCTGTAATTACTGCTTTGACATTAAAGGGCATTGAATATCTGGGAGAGAAATTTTTCGTAGGTGCAGGAATTAATGTTCCTTCAGGAGTTTGAGGCCTGCTTTGGGTCCTTCTGTGGCTCCATGTGTTGTCTTCAGATTATTCTCTACTTGTAGGCTTGCTCCAGAGCAGCGTGCTCTGCTGTGCAATTACTTGAATCTGTGTATAAAATTAAATGAGTGGCTTCATAGTGAGAGGGAAATCAGATTGCTTGGGTGGTGTAAAAGAATTGAGAGAAGCACAGGAAAATTGCAAGAACAGAGGCAGTTGGTAGCCTAGAAATTTGAGAACTTTAATTTTGGGGTGTGATGACAATATGTCATCAAGGGCAGGCTGACTTTGGAGGTCAGAAAAATGCCAGAGCTGTGGATCAGGTGGAGAGGCCTGTCAGTCTATTTTGGACAAACTAAAGACTAGGTAGAAGTGCAGGAGACTAGGGGAGGAGGGTTGTCATAGTTACCGAATTCTTAAAATTTGAAAGCACTTAATGACAATTTTTAAATAGCTACTGCAGTATTTTCCTTTGCTGCAAAACTGTTGGCAGTGCATATAAAACTGAATGAACATGAAGTCACTAAGAAAAAGTTTATACTGAAATATATGTGACAATTAAAATTTAGATTTCCCTGCACTTCCAGTATTCAAAGACGGCAGTTTGTATTTGGAACCTTAGTGAAATGATCCAAAATTTTAATGTGCCTGACCACATAAAGCTAGATTTAGAAATGTGCTTCTTGTTTTCCTATATGTTTTTCAGATTATCCTGTACACAGTTTTGATGGACGAAAAAGAATGATCCTAAGCACCATCTCGTGGATGGGAGGCAAAAATCCCTTTCTGGGAATTGCTTACATCACTGTTGGGTCCATATGCTTCTTCTTAGGAGTTGTATTGCTGATCATCCATCACAAATACGGAAATCGAAACACTAGTGCAGACATTCCCAATTAATCTTGCATTCTGAAAACAAATGTACTGCATGTGCATCAAGGCCAGTCCAGAATGGACCCAGTTTCTGAAAGATAAGTCTCTGCTTCTGTCACTTCTGAGACTGGGGACATCATTTTTACCTAAAGCTCCCCTTTCCCATACTGTGGATTAACTCTTGAAAGTAACAGGTGTACAATTAGCTATATTGATTGTATCTCTGCCTATGTCAGAAACAATTTTTCTGGTATTTGCCTCTAACCAGGCAGGCCACACGATGCATATAGCTCCTCTTCCCTTGATGCATCTGCTGCTTGTTCATGTGCTGTGTAATGTTGGTATGATTCAGTATGTACAGGTTGTCTGGAGAAAGACTGTTCTAAGATACTGTAAATTGTTAGCTTTCCGGAATTCAGGTGTCAGGGCTGTGGAAAGGAAAAGTCAAGTCTTAAATGTTGTTTTCAATTTACTGTCTCGTGTGCATGGGCTCTTACATTTCTTGCAGAGATTTTAATATATTTATATAAGTTGTTAAATATTTTTCCTGTGTCCTACTCTGTTATGTTAAATCCTTTAGGTGCTGTGTAAATTTCAGCACTCTGGATTCTTTGTATATTTACAATATATGTGCCTGGCCAGTAAACTAGCATCCTATGAAGATACCAGAAAAGCTATTTGCTAATTATCTGTGTGAGTCCCTTTTAAAGTTTCTTCTAAATTGGGAATGTTTGCTGCAGGTAGAATCTGCTTTTTTCTAATTTTCATTGCTTTAAGTCATATCCAATACAAGTTCATGTATTGTGCTTGCTGGTTTTGCTTTTTATGAGCAGTTCCAAGTTAATCAAGAAGAATCTAAAATGTTTTTTCTGTTCACAGTTTTGGGTGAATTCCTCTTACTGGAGGAGTTTCACAATTTTCTTGAGGCATATGTATTCTGAGCAGGCTTTGTTGTAAAGGAATTGTCAAATTCTTTTTCCTTATTTGGACTAAACACCACGATAAATTTTTGCAGTGTTAAGATAGTAAACTATAGAAATCCAAAAGTTGAGATGGCAGTAACCTCTTTTCACTGAAATGCAGGTTGAGCTTGCTGTGAAACCTAATTTAAATACTGCAGTTAGAAGCAATGTGCAGGTTAGTGTCTTAAATCAAATTACAGAAAGGTTCACTTTAAGGTTTAATTAAAAGTTAACTGTAATCTGTAAAATACTACTTTTTGGTGACTTTTTTTTTTAGGTTATGCACAGAAATTGTAATGTATATGGTGGAGATTACTTTATATGCACTAGCTTGATAAAGTATTGAGTATATTAAAAAAGACGTAATAAATACTGCCAACCATTTAATAAGAGATTTTATTTTGTTCTTGAGCATACATTTATTTTCATCTGGATGAAAAGATGTATTCTCCTTAAGTGTGAATGCAGTTTAAGTGAGTTGTGTTTCCGGGATTGCATATTTGTTACAAAAAGTTGTTCATTCATGGTCCAATAGCTTAATGTACAGCCAGCTTTCAACAACACTACTATCACATCAACACATGACCGTTTTTAATGAATTACTTGTGTAATCTTTCCAAGCTAGCAGTTTAAGTCTATAAGTCTGTATAAACTGTGGAATTGGGCAGCATTTCCGGTGTGCTAGCTTTCTGTAGCTCCATGTAATAATAGTCTGTTTGAATAGCACAGTGTGGCAGCACAGGACTTTAAATAGTCAAAGGATGTTAAGATTTTATTTACAGTGTTGTATCTATATTGCTGGCATTACAGAATAAGGGTACGTACCTTTGTGTATAGCAAGACAGAAAACTTACACAAACTTGTAAACTGGCTTTCATATGTAGAGCAGTTGCTAGTCCAAAATACAGTAAGCAAGTAAGNGGATGCTTCCCAGTTACTGGTTATTAAAATATTTTGATTTTTAAACTTCGTCACTTGAAATGCTTCATTCATAAACCCTATTTTTTTCCAAGTAGGAAACATTGCTTTTTGGGCTGTGTTCAGTATTAAAAACAAAGTATTTTTCTGTCTTTGCCTTAAAATATTTTTCAGTGCCTTACCTTTGTTCTACTGACTATAGCTGTCAGTCCTTCTTTGATCTTTTCAGTGAAGTGCACGAGGATAAGAATTGCTGTCTGTTTGGTTTCTGTTACAATTACACTTTTTCTCTGACAGCCTGTAGCAGTAAGTACTTGTCAGGCAGTGTGCTTAAGGAGCATAAAATGCTTATAAGAGCTTGAAATACTAGGTAGAATTTGTAAACTCTTCCCTCACTCATGCTTGTTTGTCTTTGTCACGTTGATAACTATGGAGATCCTTGGATATTGTATTTCTTACAAGTTTCCCATATGTTACGTGTTCAAGGATGAAACCATGGCGTCCCCATCTGACACTTCTCAGGGCAGTGTCACTGTCCCGGTGTTCAGCGTCATGTGCTGCATTTGGGTTTGACCACCTGTGACTGGGTTCTTCAGTGCCATCCTTCAGAGGGATTCGCCACCAGTGTTCAGAAACACAAAGAGCAGTGCCTCTACTTTCCAGGTCCCACTTTGGCGCTTTCCAAGTCTTACCCAGCTGAGGCAGTGCCAAAAGTGTGAGAGATTATAAAATTTCTGAAGGCTGCTGCTGTTATGAGGGTCTGCTCATGAATGGATCTTTCCTGGAGAGAGTAATTTGGAAACTAGGATGTGTCCCTGTCTTATGCAGTAGCTCTCCAAACAAATTCTCTTGGGTGAGACCAACTTCCTTCTGGTTTCTTGTAAAAAAATCTACATCCCTGTAACAAAGCAGATTGTTACCTCGGGTATTTTTTGTACTGCATCAGGCTATTTGGGGAGCTGTCGATCGTGCTTTGCTGAGTCAGAGGGAAGAGCTGCCAGCTGATAATTGGGATGTGAAGGATCTTTCACAGCCATTGCCTCCCAAGGTCACTCTGGTACTGAAAATAGGTTCTCAGCAGCATGGTTTTGCTTTAGTTACAAATGTTAAAGCTTGAAGAATGCAAGCCTTGTCTTTTTGTGTAGAAATCTCTGTGGGAGGAAAGGCTGTGACAAGCTAGGGTCAAGTAACATCTGCAAGTGTGTATTATCTGCTTGACTCCGTCAGATAGCGCAATGAACGTGGCTGGTGTTTGGATTGGATTCACAAGAAGCGTTACGGACTGCATCTGTCTCTAGATGCCCTGCTTGCAGTGGGAAAATAAGGGTTACAATGTCTGTAGACACAGATGTCAAAGACTGAGTTGGAGTGAGGGTCTGGTGGAAAAATGTGACTAAGTCTCAACCAGAAGGTACTGACAGTTACTTAAAAAAAAGTTTCTGATTGGAATGCAGCTGCTGAAGACAAAGAAGGCATAACCAGAGAGCAATCTGGAAGCACTGCAAATGATCCTGATCTTCAGAGTTCCCATGACAAGAATACGATTTCTGATTTTGCATGAAATTTTGTGATCTACCTTTACTACTATGTAAGTTTGTTTTATATAAAAAGTTTGATACTTTTGTTTCCTGGGGTTGTTCCCTGTAACTGAACTAACTAGCTATGGTGAGTTAGAAATGAAGAGGACAAAAATGCAAAGGCCTGCAGGAAGGTCTGCAATACCAATTTTAAAGTCAAGCAAGTCCTGTGAGGGTTTTGTATTGACCTGGTCAGTGAATTTAAAAAAAATTCCCAACGAAAACAAAAAAAAACCCAACACCCTAAAATGTCCCACATATTGAATACTTGTCTGTATTGAACAGCCTGACAAAAAAATCTCACTTTCAAAGTAGGAGAAAAAATGTGAAAATCTCTAAGCCAGTTTTACTCCTGCTCTCTTCTCAGCAACGTGGCCAGTTTATGGAAGAGGCTGCTTCTGACTGTGAAAATAGACTCTGAGGTAGAAAGCTCACCTGCAGAAAGTTCTTTCTCTGTAGCAGTAGTATGGAATTTTCCTCAGATCAGGAGAAGTATTTTCCTGTAAAAATGCCCTGCATTCTAGCTCACGGAATCTGTTCTGATCACTGTATTGCCTTCTATACCTAAATGTGAAGTCTAATCTTACCTGACAGTTTCACTTAAGACTGAAGTCCATTACGAAATGGCCTGCTAACTATTATCAGGCCCTTGTATGACCCGAGTCTCAGCTAAGAAGCTACCTTCCTGTAAGCCTCCCATTCCAAACCTGCTCAGCCTGTGTTGGGAAATAAAGTAATACTGCCCATCGTTGGACTTGCACCAACTTCTGCTAGACAGTCTGAAGTTGGAAAATGATCTTTCTCATTTCCTGTTGGGAATGAAAGAATAAACAAAGGGAAATAAAAGTGTAAGTCAATAATTAATGAAGCTCAAGAAGTTTTAAAAAGAAAATAATTTAAAGTAGGTGGGGTTCTTTCTCTGGTTTCAGATAAAGATGACATAAAAGAAAGAATTCAAGCAAACAATACCAGAGTGATGTACAAGTTTAATTGAATTTATACTTGAGGATTGTGCCCAAATTTTGCAAAATACAATGGTGAGATGTTTAAGTAGTGTTAGCAGGCCAGGAATGTAATTAATGACCTCATTAATTCTGTTGTGAAAATGGGAAATATTGGACTGTGATATTCTTGGAAGAAATGAAAATATGATCATCTCCAGGCTCGCCTACTGAGGCCTGGAGTCACATGGTTGAAGTTAGTGTATGCTTCACAATAGATGTTTGTAAACTTCAGAACAAATCCTTGTTCCTTCTGTCAGCAAGTTTTTTTAATGCAATTTTAGTATTTTACACAACTCAAAGTAACTTGGAAAATGGCTATATGAAGATAAGACCGCAGTGTATTTTCTCTCTTCATACACAGTGTGGCTTTTAACGGGGTGAGCCAATTACTTTTTTTTATTTGCAAGAAAAAAATTAAACCAGTGGGCAGGCAAGACACAGGAAGAGGTTTAAAAAATTGTAATTTTCAGCTGTCCTGCTGCAGTAGGGGTTTCCACTTCCACAGCTGCGTGGAACGTTGACTCCGTTCCTTGTGTGATCTCTTTAGCAGGATTTACATACCCTTCTATTATTGGTTTGAGGTAAAATATTTTTTATGATGAATGCTTATTAACGTATAGATTAACAGTCCTGTTTTCATTTTGGCTTAAACAAAACTGTTTAACAATGAGTGATGATTAACAATTTTATTATTCTTCAATATAATACATGCAAAAGTTACTCTATCCAGTTAGGAGAAAGCAGTCTGAGTTTGCTTCTAGTGAAATATCCTCACTCTGAGGTGGCAAGTTGCCATTCCTCTTTCCCTCAAGTTTTCATTTCTTCATAAACTAGTCAACACTAAGGACACCAGCTGAGCTTGCTCTGAGCAGCTGTCGCTTCGATTGGTACATAACTCGCATGCCAAGCTCCAAGCATGGCCTTTCTGTTGTAAAGTGTGTTTTGACAGACAGTAGCCCTGAAGCTCAGATTCAATGGCAATGGTCCACACAGCAGAAATTAGGCACTAACAATTTCTCTGGGGATTATGATCCTTTTACCAGGATCTAAATACAACTGAGTGCATAAAAATCAGAATACAAGTATTATATGCACTCGTAAGATGGAAGATTGCAAGAAGAATGAATGGAAATCTACCTTGCAGTAGTAGTAATGTACTCTAAGTATTACTCTGTAATAGCACTGCTTGAGTGTTTGAAAACTGTTTGTTAAATAATGAATCAATTTTCCTCCTTTGTTGCATCGTATTTCTCCATGACTATGCTTTCTAAATGGTATTTTTAATATTCTACTCAGCTAAGACTATAAATACTTCTTCATCTGTGCATTTTTAGTTTCTTTCTGGGGCAACTCATCAGATTAAGTGCTGTGCTTTGAGATACGATCCTTGTTATTCCCATACTACACTGAGCAGTGATTTGCTGCGTTTGACACGCATCGTTCATCGTGAGGTTTGGCACCCATGCAAAAGCAGTGTCATACCAAAACCTGAGTGCGCTGCAACTGCAGCAAAGACAGGAAATGGTGTTCCTGACAGCACTGTATTTCAGCATAAGGTTGAAGCATGAGAAGATACAATTATGGGGCGAGATCTGCAATGCAGGAAAAAAAGGCTTCTTGGAGCATTTTCTTGAAGGGCAAATAGAGTCTTCCTTTCGAATCAAAGAGGCTTGCATTTCATGCAAGTCTGGCAGTGCGTCACTGTCTGCAGTTACACATTGTGAAACATGAAGCTCGAGTTGGGTTTTCTTTTCTTGCATGCAGAGCACTCAGTATCCCTGCTACTCATGGGGCTCGAGGCAGGGGGCAGGTACACGTTTTAGTTTTGTTTTTTTTCCTGTGTGTAGTGGCACAAGAAGGGGTGCCACATCCATCCATCCCAAGGCCTCCGTACCGCCTAGGCCGGGTCAGAGCCAAGCTCTGCCTGCAGTGATGGCCGAAGGGGACATGGTGAAACTTCTCTACATGTGAGATGACCTCTTGAAATCAGTTGTATGACTACAGTGTTTAAAATCAGCAGTTATTTTCTACAGAGATTAAGAGTATTTGTGCATGCATGCTTGACTTGCTGACTGCTGACGTGCTTCTCCCTGTGAGGAGAAGCAGCCCGTGGCGGTACTCTTCCCAGGTCACACTTCCAGCCCTCTGCGGGTCCGAAACTTCGCAGTGAAAGGTGGTTTTAAAATCTGTAGGTAGCAGCCGTGAGGGATGTTTCCTTCGAGGACTGGCCCCGGTGCCCTCCGAGGGCAGGGAAGCGCCCGGCACCCCCAGCCTCCGCTGCTCGGTGAGGAGAAACCCCGCCCGGCCTTGTGCCTCCGTGTGCTGCCCCGGGCTTCTGGCAGCTCCCACCCGCCCGGGGGCGGCTTCTTGCCCGCTGCCTCCTCCACCTCCTGGCGGGGACCCTTCCCTTCCCTCAGACCGGGAACGGCCGCTCCCCTGCCCCGAGCCCGTGGGCCGTAGCCCGGCCCGCCGCCGCCATCTTCTCCCTGATCCCCGGCCCCGCCGGGAGGACCGAGGCGTGTGGCGGGGCGGGGCGGCGCTGTCCGCTCTGCGGCGGCGCTCTGGGCGCGCCGCGCGGGGCTGCCTCTGTGGTAGCACCGGTGGGGGAGCTGCTTCCGCTTCCGCTGCCCTTGTTGCCGGCGGGAGGTGACGGGACCAAGAGGCGCGATGTGGCGGAACCTGCTGGTGAGGCCGCCGGGCCGGGTCGGGTCGGGTCGGGTCGGGTCGGTCA
>Ga0065711_1037719_pt1 | contig 19539 bp, 13 predicted proteins | sample Hoacrofraction12_FD_59098 | JGI IMG/M metagenome (GOLD analysis project Ga0065711, IMG submission 59098) | Hoatzin crop microbial communities from Cojedes, Venezuela - Epithelial fraction 12 v2 (version 2) | ecosystem: Host-associated > Birds > Digestive system > Esophagus > Crop | place...
CAAACGCTTCTCAAAGACGATATGATGGCGAATTTCGACTTTTCAAATTTGAGCGAAATGTGCGTAAAATGCGGAAAATGCATTCAAGTTTGCACAATTTACGCAGTTAAACGCGAAGAGACCAACTCTCCGCGCGGATTTTTGGACTTAATCGGCGCTTACGAGCGTGGCGAATTGCCATTAGACGCGGATTCTAAAAAAATATTTGAGAGCTGTTTCTTATGCACAAGTTGCGTTGAAGCCTGTCCAAACGCGCTTCCGGTGGATTTTGGGATTGAAAAAATCAGAAGCGAAATCAATGCGAAATTTGGAATTCCAAAGTGGAAAAAGCGCCTTTTTTGGCTGCTTGGCAACCGAAAAGTGCTTGATATTGCCGCTAAAATGGGCTATGTATTTAAATCCTGCGGCTTTGAGATCCAAAAGACGGAATTTGACGTAAATATGAAAGCGAAATTCAAAATGCCGTTTCTGGAAAAAGGTCGCGTTTTGCCAGCGCCTGCGAAGCGGAGTTTTTTAAATTCGCACCCCGAATTTATCGATAACGGCGGCGAAAAGTGCGTGGGAATTTTCATTGGATGTACTGGAAATTACGCATTTACCGGCATTGGCGAAGGGTTACTAAAAATTTGCAAACGGCTAAAAATAAATGTGCATCTCATGAAAAAGCAGAAGTGTTGCGGCGCGCCGGCGTACTTCACGGGCGATTTGGAAAGCACCAAAAAATGGGCGAAATTTAACATCGAATATTTTGAAAATTTGGGCGAAAAAATTGACGCGATTTTGATCCCAGAAGCGACGTGCTCGGCGATGATTAGGGTTGATTATGCCCATCTTTTCGGCGATGAAAGCGACTGGCAAGAGCGCGCGATCAAAATTTCAAAAAAGATTTTTTTGGCGACGGAGTATTTTGAGAAATTTACAAATTTGGCCGAAATTCTCGCTCAAAGCGGCAAAACTGACGAAAAAATCACATATCACGATCCGTGTCACGCGCGCAAAATGCAAGGAATTTTCAAAGAGCCGCGCGCGCTTTTGGCGCAGAATTTCACGCTTGTTGAACAAAAAGAGAGCGGAATTTGCTGCGGATTTGGCGGCGTGACGATGCAGACGGAAAATTATGAAATTTCAAAAATCTCAGGCGAAAGAAAGGCGAATTTAATCACGCAAACTGGCGCAAATTTCGTCGCAGCGGAGTGTAGTGCGTGCAAAATGCAGATAAATAACTCTCTAAATTTGGCAAATTCCCAAATAAAATGCCTAAATCCGATTGAATTAATTGCTTCAAAACTATAATTTCGCTATAATGGGAGGCAAAATTTAAAAATTTGGGTGGAGTTTTATGGAACAAATCGTAGGAGTGGTTCAAAGCATTAGCGGCCAAATGGTCAAAAAGGATTTTGAAAAGGGTGTTGAAAGTCCATTGCAAGTGGGCGATTTGATTAGCATGGGTGATTATGTTTGGTCACGTTCGCTCGATGCAAAGGCGCTAATAAAGCTAAAAAACGCTGATGTGAAATTTAAGCCTGGAATGCGCATTAAATTTGACAAAGAGTATCTTCAAAAGGTTGGCAGCTACGAAATAATCGATAGACGCGAGGCTGAGGTGCTTTTAAATTCGGCCCCACCTGCACCAGAAGCGCCAAAACCAAAACCAGCGCCAAAAGCAGCGAGCCAAACAGCCGCGCCAAAAGCGCCAAATCAAGCGTCTGCACCAAAACCTGCTCCAAAACCAGCAGCGCCAAAAGAAAAAGAGATCGCTGATATCTCTAGCACCGTTGTAGTCGATCTTGGCGGTATTGATACTGCGTCAGAGGCTGAAATTTTCGTTACTCCGTTATTTAGCAGTGTTAGTGTAACGCCTAAAATCGTGGAAGACATCACGATCTATTCGTGCGATTTTAACGATATCAAGGTAAATGTCCGCACAATGCCAGGCCGAACGATCGCGCTTTATGACATTAACCGCACAAAACAGATGGCAAAAAGCGTCGCAAATGACGAAGGATTGAGCAGTTTTGAGTTAAAAAATATCCACGAAGGCGCAAAATACGAATTCTGCATTGTTGTTTATGAAAATAATCAAGAGATGTTCAAGGAGAAAATTCGCCTAGAAGCCGTGCCTTCGCATGCGCAAGCGTCGGCATTTTCACCTGTGAAAATTTTGGATTTTAATATCGCGCGCGATGTGAATAAAGATGGTATCGAATTTGTCGATGCGATCGGCATTAGCATCGATGCGATGAGAAAAAGGGAAGAGGATTATCCGATCTCAAAAGTCTATTACACAAATGAGATAAATCCCGTTTTTGAGTTTATTTCGCAGCATGATTTCGAGACGAAATTCTATCTCGTGGGATTTGCGGATTTTATTTTCGACGAGATGGTCGAGGTTGACGGCGTTGTAAGAGATGATGGAATGAAGCTGTTTTTCATCTGCCAAAACAACTTCAAAGTGCCTGGCAGATACACATTTTACGCGAATTTCATCCCGCTCGATAAGTCAAAATCGCCGCAAGAATTTTTCTTTGACGTGAATGTGAAATTTGAGAATACAAATTCGATCGCGAGCACCGAAGTAAAAGATGGCGTCATCGAAGGACACGTGGTTTCAAATGACAATTATCCGTCAAAAGTGGTCTTATACAGCCAAAATGCGCATAATGTTTTCAACGAAATCACGGCAGCCGACACCGACGAAGATGGAAATTTCACCATAAATTTGAAATATTTGGATCTAAAAGATTTGAAAAATCGTATGGTTTTGAGAAATATTGACATCTACGGAAATAAGGGCGCTGCGATCGGCGTGAAAATTTAATTTGCAAAAAATGAAAATTTTTGGTCAAATTTATTGACATCTGGAAATTTTTGTTATATAATACGCTTTTTTTAGTCGCTGGTGTAGCTCAGTTGGTAGAGCTACTGCCTTGTAAGCAGTGGGTCGGCGGTTCAAGTCCGTTCACCAGCTCCATTTTTTTAAACATTAATTTTACAGTGTTTGACCAGAAATTTTCAATTTGCAAATCTAATTGGGTGAGATACTCAAGTGGCCAACGAGGGCAGACTGTAAATCTGCTGACTATGTCTTCCGTGGTTCGAATCCACGTCTCACCACCATTTGCATGCGGGAGTAGCTCAGTTGGCTAGAGCATCAGCCTTCCAAGCTGAGGGTCGCGGGTTCGAGCCCCGTTTCCCGCTCCAAAATTTAAGATGATTTAAACTGGGAGCTGTGTGGATTTACCTCTATTTATGCTCCGGTTTGATATCATTAGAGTTTTAGTTGTTTGTGAAATTTGCATCTACTTTTTCATGCCATGTGCTCATATGGCTCAGAGGTAGAGCACTTCCTTGGTAAGGAAGAGGTCGCGGGTTCAAGTCCCGCTATGAGCTCCATTAAAGAGCAATTGCAAATTCACGAACTTGTTTTTTGTATAAATTTCATTTGATAATGGAGGAAAAGATGGCAAAAGAAAAATACAATCGTAGTAAGCCACACGTAAATATCGGTACCATCGGTCACGTTGACCACGGTAAAACAACTTTGACAGCTGCAATTTCCGCTGTTCTTTCAAACAAAGGTCTTGCAGAGATGAAAGACTATGATAATATCGACAACGCTCCAGAGGAGAAAGAGCGCGGTATTACCATCGCTACATCTCACATTGAGTATGAGACTGAAGCTCGCCATTATGCGCACGTTGACTGCCCAGGCCACGCCGACTATGTTAAAAACATGATCACAGGTGCTGCTCAAATGGACGGCGCGATTCTTGTTGTTAGCGCAGCTGATGGCCCAATGCCACAAACTCGCGAGCACATCTTGCTTTCACGCCAAGTAGGTGTTCCTTATATCGTTGTTTTCCTAAACAAAACAGATATGGTTGATGATGCTGAGCTTCTTGAGCTAGTTGAAATGGAAGTAAGAGAGCTTTTAAATGAGTATAACTTCCCGGGAGATGACACTCCAATCGTTGCTGGTTCTGCACTTAAAGCACTTGACGAAGCAAAAGCAAAACAAGAGGGCGAGTGGTCAGCTAAAATTCTAGAGCTTATGGCTGCAGTTGATGGCTATATCCCAACTCCAACTCGTGATACAGATAAAGATTTCTTGATGCCAATCGAAGATATCTTCTCAATCTCAGGCCGTGGTACAGTTGTTACTGGTCGTGTTGAGAAAGGCGTTGTTAAAGTTGGCGATACAATCGAAATCGTAGGTATTAAACCAACTCAAAGCACAACTGTAACTGGCGTTGAGATGTTCAGAAAAGAGCTTGATCAAGGTGAAGCTGGTGATAACGTTGGTGTTCTTCTTCGTGGTACAAAGAAAGAAGAGGTCGAAAGAGGTATGGTTCTATGCAAACCAGGCTCAATTACTCCTCACAAGAAATTTGAAGGCGAAGTCTATATTTTGACAAAAGAGGAAGGCGGACGCCACACTCCATTCTTCAATAACTATAGACCACAATTCTATGTAAGAACAACAGACGTTACAGGCTCAATCCAACTTCCAAGCGGCGTTGAGATGGTTATGCCTGGTGATAACGTAAAAATCACAGTTGAGCTAATCGCTCCAATCGCACTTGAGCAAGGAACACGCTTCGCGATCCGCGAAGGTGGTAAAACTGTCGGCTCAGGCGTTGTTTCGACAATTATTGAATAATACTTTTTGGCGGAAGAAATTCCGCCAAATTTGATTTTAAGGATAAAAAATGGCAAGTAACACAAGAGTTAAAGTTGGTCTTAAATGCTCAGAATGTGGCGATATCAACTACACCACATATAAAAACAGCAAGACAACTACCGAAAAACTTGAGTTGAAAAAGTATTGTCCGAGACTTAGAAAACACACGGTTCATAAAGAGGTAAAGCTAAAAAGCTGATATATAGGGCAATAGCTCCAATGGTAGAGCGCCGGATTCCAAATCCGATGGTTGGGAGTTCGAATCTCTCTTGCCCTGCCAGATGAAGGTTTAATTAGATGGATAAGTTAAGATATTATTTGGATGAATCAAAACGAGAGCTTGGAAAGGTAATTTTTCCTACTAAAGACCAAGTTCGCAATGCTTTCATCACAGTTATCGGCGTTGTTTTTGTCATCTCGCTATTTTTGGCGTGTGTCGATCTATTCATGGCGCCGCTCGTTGCGTGGATTGTAGGATAAAAGATGGCAAAGTGGTATGCTATTCAAACTTACGCAGGATCCGAAATGAGCGTAAAAAATGCCATCGAGACTTTGGCAAAAGACAACGGAATCGAAGATAAAGTGTTGGAAGTTTTGGTTCCTACAGAAGATGTGATCGAAATAAAAAACGGCAAGCAGGTAATCAAAGAGCGAAGCCTTTATCCAGGATATTGTTTTGCGCATTTAGAGCTTGACACTGCGCTTTGGCACAGAATTCAACTCTTGCCGCGCGTCTCAAGATTTATCGGCGAGTCTAAAAAACCGACCGCTTTAAGCGACAACGATATCGCGCTTATTTTGGATAAAGTCAATCGTCGCGAGGCGCCAAAACCGAAAATTTCGTTCGCAGATGGCGAAGTCGTACGCATCACTGAAGGTCCGTTTGCAAATTTCAACGGCACAGTCGAAGAGTACGACATGGTTCGCGGAACGCTAAAATTAAATGTTTCAATCTTTGGCAGAAGCACGCCGGTTGAAATTTTATATTCACAAGTTGAAAAGATAGTATAAATTTAGGAGTTAGTTTCATGGCTAAGAAAGTTGTAGGCGAAATTAAATTACAAATTGCCGCAGGTAAAGCAAATCCAAGTCCGCCAGTTGGTCCAGCACTCGGTCAAAAGGGCGTAAATATCATGGAATTCTGCAAAGCCTTTAATGAAAAAACAAAAGATATGGGTGGATTTAATATCCCAGTTGTAATTACGGTTTATGCCGATAAAAGCTTCACTTTTATCACAAAACAACCGCCAGCGACTGATTTAATCAAAAAAGCTGCTGGAATTCAAAAGGGTTCAGACAATCCTTTGAAAAACAAAATTGGCACGCTCACAAAAGCGCAAGTTTTGGAGATCGTCGATAAAAAAATCGCGGACTTGAACACAAAAGATAGAGAGCAAGCCGCAAGAATTATCGCAGGTTCTGCGCGCTCTATGGGAATTACCGTAGTTGATTAATCTTTGACCACTTGAGATTTCAAATAATTAGTGGAAGCTTAAAAGCAAGGATTAGTAAATGGCAAAAAATTCAAAAAGATTTGATGAATTACTTAAAAAAGTAGATACGAAAAAAGAGTACTCTGTCGAAGAGGCGATCTCAACCGTCAAAGGTTTGGCAAGTGCCAAATTTGACGAGACAGTTGAAATCGCACTAAAATTAAATGTCGATCCACGCCACGCAGATCAAATGGTCCGCGGCTCAGTCGTTTTGCCTGCGGGCACTGGTAAAACAGTCCGCGTCGCAGTCGTCGCAAAAGACGCAAAAGCCGACGAGGCAAAAAATGCAGGCGCAGATATCGTTGGAAGCGACGATTTGATCGAGGAAATTCAAAAAGGAAACATCAATTTTGATGTTTTGATCGCCACTCCAAACATGATGGGTTTAGTCGGTAAAGTTGGTAGAATTCTCGGCCCAAAAAGCCTTATGCCAAACCCAAAAACTGGCACTGTCACAATGGACGTCGCGCAAGCTGTAAATAATGCAAAAAGCGGTCAAGTAAATTTCCGCGTCGATAAGCAAGGAAACATTCACGCAGGAATCGGCAAAGTGAGCTTTTCTGCTGAGAATTTGCGCGCAAATTTCGATGCGTTCGTTAAGATGATTAACAAACACAAACCTGCCGCATCAAAAGGCAGATATATCAAATCAGGCGCGATTGCCCTAACAATGAGCCCGTCTGTAAAACTTGACACTCAAGAACTTTTAGATTTAAAATAATTTATAATCTTAGATTGGAGATAGCCGAGGCCTTGCGCTTAATTGCCCAAATTTCGAATTTGGGCGCTCTGCTTGAAATCGCCGGTCGGAAAGGAGAAAAATGACACGAGATGAGAAAGCTAAAATAATAGCTGATTTAACTGAAAATTTCTCGAATTCTGAAGGATTGGTAATTTGCGACTTCAAAGGACTTAGCGTTAAAAAACTTGAAGAGTTGCGAAATGCAGCCAGAGAGAAAAACGTTAAAGTTCAAGTTATTAAAAACACATTGGCTAGAATCGCTCTAAAAGAGGCCAAAAAAGATGGTCTTGAGCTAAAAGACACAAATATCTTTTTGTGGGGCGAAACTCTAGATGTGACCAAAGTTGCTGCGAAATTTGAAGAGAAAAATGAACTTTTCAAAGTCAAAACAGCATTTTTGGATGGCGAAGTTGCGAGCGTGGAAAAGGTTGTTGCACTTTCAAAAATGCCAAGCAGAGACGAATTGCTTGCGATGTTGCTTCAAGTTTGGAATGCACCGATCCAAAATTTCACTATCGGCTTAAATGCTCTTAAAGAGAAAAAAGAGCAATCAGCATAAAATTTAAAATTAATTTAGGAGAAATAAAATGGCAATTAGTAAAGAAGATGTATTGGAATTCATCTCAAATTTATCAGTTTTAGAGTTGAGCGAATTGGTTAAAGAATTCGAAGAGAAATTTGGCGTAAGCGCTGCTCCAGTTATGGTTGCTGGTGCTGCTGGTGGTGCTGCTGGTGGCGCTGCTGCTGAAGAGAAGACAGAATTTAACGTCGTTCTAGTTGATGCGGGTGACAAGAAAATCAACGTTATTAAAGTCGTTCGCGCACTTACTGGTCTTGGTCTTAAAGAGGCAAAAGACGCAACAGAAAACACACCTTCAGTCCTTAAAGAGGGCTTGAGCAAGGCTGACGCAGAAGCAGCTAAAAAAGAGCTTGAAGAAGCAGGTGCTAAAGTCGAGCTTAAATAATTGGCGAATTTGCCGATTTTCCAATAATGTCGTAGCCGAATTTGCGCAAATTCGGCTACATTTCTTACCAAATTTTACCACGGGGTAGATAAATATGTTAAACAGCCTATATTCAGGAAATCGTCTCAGAATTGACTTTACAAAGGTCAAACGAGATATTGAGATTCCAAATTTACTACAACTTCAAAAAAAGAGTTTTGATAATTTTTTGAATTTAGACAATTCAAACAGCGACAGCGGCGTCGAAAAGGTCTTTAAATCGATTTTCCCAATCCACGATCCGCAAAATCGCCTAACACTAGAGTATGTCAGCAGCGAGCTTACAAAGCCTAAATACACAGTCCGCGAATGCATGGAAAGAGGGCTAACTTACTCTGTAAATTTGAAAATGAAAATTCGTCTAGTCTTGCACGAAAAAGATGAAAAAACCGGCGAAAAGGTCGGAATTAAGGATGTAAAAGAGCAAGACATTTATATTAGAGATATTCCGCTGATGACCGATAGAATTTCGTTTATAATTAATGGCGTCGAGCGCGTCGTGGTCAATCAGCTGCACAGAAGTCCGGGCGTGATTTTAAAAGAGGAAGAGAGCCCAACTGTGCTTAATAAACTTATTTACACCGCGCAAATTATCCCCGATCGCGGTAGCTGGCTCTATTTCGAATACGACGCGAAGGACATTTTGTACGTGCGCATCAACAAACGCCGCAAAATGCCGATCACGATTTTATTTAGAGCGCTAGGATACAAAAAACAAGACATTATAAGGCTATTTTATCCGATCAAGACTTTGCACATCAAAAAGGGCAAATTCTTGACCAAATTTGAATTTGAAGATTATAACACCAGACTTGATTACGATATCAAAGACGAAAAAGGCAATGTCATCCAAAGTGCTGGCAAACGCCTAACTCGCAAAAAAGCGGAAAAACTTATCGAAGATGGGCTCAAATTTGTCGAGTATCCAGTCGAGCTTTTGATGGAGCGACACCTCTCAAGTCCGGTGATTGATAGCGAAAGTGGCGAGGTTTTGTATGACACTTTGACGCCATTGGATGAGGCAAAAATCGCGAAAATTCTGGCCACTCAAAAAGAGATCGAGATCGCAAATGATTTGGCAAATGGCGTGGATGCGAGCATCATAAATTCCTTCATTCAAGACGCCGAAGCGCTTAAAATTTTGCAACAAACCGAAGGAATCGACGACGAAAATGATTTGGCGGCGATTAGAATTTATAAAGTCATGCGCCCAGGCGAGCCAGTCGTAAAAGACGCTGCAGTGGCATTTGTAAAGGATCTTTTCTTTAATCCTGAGCGATATGACCTCACAAAAGTCGGCCGTATGAAAATGAATCACAAACTTGGCCTCGAGGTCCCAGAATACGTTACAATCCTAACTAGCGAAGATATCCTAAAAACCGCGAAATATTTGATTAAAGTCAAAAACGGTCAAGGAAAAATCGACGATCGCGATCACCTTGGAAACCGCCGAATTCGCTCAATTGGCGAGCTTTTGGCAAATGAGTTGCATTTGGGCTTTGTCAAGGTTCAAAAGGCGATTAGAGACAAATTTACGACTTTAACAAACAATATTGACGAACTTATGCCGTATGATTTGATTAATCCAAAAATGATCACAACGACTTTGATGGAATTCTTTACCAGCGGCCAACTTAGCCAATTCATGGATCAGACAAATCCGCTTAGCGAAATCACTCACAAGCGCCGTCTTTCGGCACTTGGCGATGGCGGTTTGGTAAAAGAACGCGCTGGTTTTGAGGTGCGCGACGTTCACCCTACACACTATGGCCGAATTTGCCCAATTGAGACACCAGAAGGCCAAAACATCGGTCTAATCAACACGCTTGCGACTTACGCTAAAGTCAATGAACTAGGCTTCATCGAAGCGCCGTATAAACGCGTTGTTGATGGCAAAGTGACTGATGAAATCGTCTATTTAACGGCAATTCAAGAAGAAGCGCTCGTCATCGCGCCAGCTTCAGCTAGAGTTGATGAAGATGGAAATTTGATGGATGAGCTATTAGAAGCCAGAAAAGATGGCGAGACAATCCTTGTAAAAAGGGAAGAGGTGAGCCTAATTGACCTCTGCTCAGGCACGATCGCAGGCGTGGCAGCTTCACTTATTCCATTTTTGGAGCATGACGACGCAAACCGCGCTCTAATGGGTTCAAACATGCAACGTCAAGCCGTTCCACTCCTCCACTCAACTGCGCCAATCGTAGGCACCGGAATGGAGGCGACAATCGCGCGTGATTCTTGGGTTTCAGTCAAAGCCAAACGCGCTGGCGTCGTAGAAAAGGTAGATAACAAAAATATCTTCATTTTGGGCGAGGATGAAAAAGGTCCATTTATCGATCAATACAAAATGGAAAAGAATTTGCGAACAAACCAAAATTCGACATTCTCTCAACACCCAATCGTGCGAAAAGGCGACAAAGTCGAAGCTGGCCAAGTTATCGCAGATGGCCCAAGTATGGATGGCGGCGAGCTTGCAATCGGCAAAAACGCTCTAATTGCCTTTATGCCGTGGCACGGATATAACTACGAAGATGCGGTCGTCATGAGCGAAAAAATGATCAGAAATGACGAATATACAAGTGTTCATATTTATGAAAAAGAGATCGAGGCGCGCGAGTTAAAAGACGGCGTCGAAGAGATCACAAATGACATTCCAAACGTAAAAGACGAGGATAAAGCGCACTTAGATGAAAGCGGTATCGTAAAAATCGGAACTCAAGTCAAACCTGGAATGATTTTGGTCGGAAAAGTTTCGCCAAAAGGCGAGGTTAAGCCAACTCCAGAGGAGCGCCTACTTCGTGCGATTTTCGGCGAAAAGGCCGGTCACGTGGTAAATAAATCACTTTACGCCGATTCTTCTATGGAAGGCGTCGTAGTCGATGTCAAAATTTTCACTAAAAAGGGCTACGAAAAGGACGCGCGAGCGCTAAGAGCGTATGAAGAAGAGAAAACCGTTTTAGAAAAAGAGCACCATGACAGACTTTTGATGCTAGATAGAGAAGAGACACTAAAAGTGGTCGCACTTCTTGTCAAAAATCCGCTCGCAAAGGCCGCAAAACTGGGCAAAAAAGAGTTTAAAAAAGGCGACGTCGTAACAAAAAGCGATGTTGAGAATTCCAACCGCTTTGCGCTAAATTCGTTCGTTGAATCGTACGCTAAAAAGGTGCAAAAAGAGTATAACGACATAAAAAATCACTTCCAAAACGAGAAGAAAAAGCTAAAAGAAGAGCATGACGAAAAGATTGAAATTTTGGAAAAAGATGATATTTTACCTGGTGGCGTCGTAAAACTCGTCAAAGTCTATATCGCCACAAAACGTAAACTAAAAGTGGGCGACAAAATGGCCGGCCGCCACGGAAATAAGGGCATTGTCTCAATCATCGTGCCAGAGGTTGATATGCCGTACTTGCCAAGCGGTCAGCGCGTCGATATCGTCCTAAATCCGCTGGGTGTGCCAAGCCGTATGAATATCGGTCAAATCATGGAGAGCCACTTAGGGCTTGTTGGCTGGCGTTTGGGAGAGCAGATTGAGCAAATTCTAGAAGAAAAACAGGGCGAATGGCTAAAGACTTTAAGAGCCAAAATGATCGAGATCGCGAAAGTTTCAAAACTCATGAACGCAGAAAAGGTGCTCTCAAAAATGAGTAACGCAAAACTGCTCGAATACGCACGCGATTGGTCAAAAGGCGTGCGCTTTGCGACTCCGATTTTTGAAGGAATCGCGCCAGAGGATTTCGAAAAGCTATTTGAGATGGCAAATATCGATCCAGACGGCAAAACGATCCTTTATGACGGCAGAACCGGCGAGCAAATCAAAGAGCGCGTAAATGTCGGCTGCATGTACTATCTAAAACTTCACCACTTAGTCGATGAAAAAGTCCATGCAAGAAGCACTGGTCCATACTCACTCGTCACTCAACAACCAGTCGGCGGTAAAGCGCTAGCCGGCGGTCAAAGACTTGGAGAGATGGAAGTTTGGGCGTTAGAGGCTTACGGCGCAGCTTACACATTGCGCGAAATGCTTACAATCAAATCAGACGATGTCGAGGGCAGACTCACAGCATACAAAGCCATCACTCATGGCGAAAATGTTCCAATCGCTGGCGTTCCTGAGACATTTTTCGTATTGACAAAAGAGTTGAAATCGCTCGCTCTTAATGTCGAAATTTATGGAAAAGGTAAAGATGATGAGTAATACAAACGAAATGAAGCCTATTGAAGTAAAAGAAGACAAAAGACCTAAAGACTTCGATGCTGTTAAAATTTCATTGGCAAGCCCAGAGGAAATTCGCTCTTGGAGTCACGGCGAGGTCAAAAAACCAGAGACAATCAACTACCGCACGCTAAAACCAGAGCGCGACGGCCTATTTTGCGCTAAAATTTTTGGCCCAATTCGCGACTATGAGTGCCTTTGCGGAAAGTACAAAAAAATGCGCTTCAAAGGCCATAAATGCGAAAAATGCGGCGTTGAAATCACCAGCAGCAAAGTCCGCCGCTCACGCATGGGGCACATCGAGCTAGTAACGCCAGTTGCGCACATTTGGTATGTAAATTCCATGCCATCGCGCATCGGCACGCTACTAAACGTAAAAATGAAAGACCTAGAGCGCGTGCTTTACTACGAGGCATACATCGTCGATAACCCAGGCGAGGCGTATTACGACACCGAAAATTCCAAAAAGGTCGAAAAATACGAAGTCCTAAACGAAGAGCAGTATCAATACCTAAATAATCGCTACAGCTCGACTGGATTTAGCGCTAAAATGGGCGGCGAGGTCATTCGCGATATGTTGGCGGAATTTGATTTGATCGAGAATTTGGAGCGCCTCAAACAAGAGATGGAAAACACAAATTCCGAACTCAAGAAAAAATCGATTATCAAACGCCTAAAAGTGATCGAAAGTTTCGCAAATTCGGGCAATAGACCTGAGTGGATGATGATTACGATTTTACCGGTTTTGCCTGCGGATTTAAGGCCGCTTGTTAGCCTTGATGGGGGCAAATTTGCGGTTTCAGACGTAAATGATTTATATCGCCGCGTCATCAACCGAAATTCGCGTCTAAAACGCCTAATCGAGCTAGACGCGCCAGAAATCATCGTGCGAAACGAAAAGAGAATGCTTCAAGAATCAGTCGATGCGCTTTTTGACAACGGTCGCCGCGCAAACGCCGTAAAAGGCGCAAACAAACGCCCTTTGAAATCTCTAAGCGAAATCATCAAAGGAAAACAAGGCCGCTTCAGACAAAATTTGCTTGGAAAGCGCGTGGATTTCAGCGGTCGCTCTGTCATCGTCGTCGGACCAAATTTGAATATGGATCAATGCGGCTTGCCAAAAACAATGGCGTTAGAGCTATTTAAACCGCATCTAATCGCGCGCCTACTCGAAAAAGGCTACGCAACAACTGTAAAACAAGCCAAAAAGATGATCGAAGACAAGCTAAATGAGGTCTGGGAGTGCTTAGAAGAGGTCGTAAAAGACTATCCGGTTATGTTAAACCGTGCTCCGACGCTACACAAAATGTCTATTCAAGCCTTTCACCCAGTTTTGGTTGAGGGCAAGGCGATCCGTCTGCATCCATTAGTTTGTGCGGCGTTTAACGCTGACTTTGACGGCGACCAAATGGCTGTTCACGTTCCACTTTCGCAGGAAGCCATCGCTGAGTGCAAGGTCTTGATGCTAAGTTCTATGAATATTCTTCTTCCAGCCAGCGGAAAAGCGGTCTCAGTTCCTAGCCAAGATATGGTTTTGGGAATTTACTATCTATCGCTTGAAAAGGCCGGCGCGCTGGGAACGAATAAAATTTACGGCAGCGTAGATGAGGTTTTGATGGCAGTTGAGTCTGGAAATTTGGATGTACACGCCAAAATCAAGACAATCATCGACGGACACACGCTATTTACGACTGCGGGCCGACTTATCATTAAGTCGATTTTGCCAGATTTCATCGCTGAAAATGTCTGGAATAAGACACTTAAGAAAAAAGATATCGCAAATTTGGTCGATCTCGTCTATAAGCACGGCGGATTTGAGATCAGTGCGAAATTCTTGGATAATCTCAAGAATTTGGGCTTTGAAAGCGCCACAAAAGCGGGTGTTTCGATCTCTGTTGCTGACATTATCGTGCCAAAATCCAAAAACAAATACATCGATGACGCTAAAAAGCGCGTAAAAGAGATCCAAGATCAATACGGCATCGGCCTTTTGACCGACTCTGAGCGCTACAACAAAATCGTCGATATTTGGACAGACGCGAACAATCAGGTCGCAAACGAAATGATGAAACTCATCAAAGAGGACAAAGGCGGATTTAACTCAATCTATATGATGGCTGATAGCGGTGCGCGGGGTAGTGCGGCGCAAATTCGCCAACTTGCTGGAATGCGTGGTCTTATGGCAAAGCCAGATGGCTCGATTATCGAGACGCCAATTATCTCAAATTTCCGCGAAGGTCTAAATGTATTAGAGTATTTCATCTCTACCCACGGCGCTCGTAAAGGTCTTGCAGATACCGCTCTTAAAACGGCAAATGCTGGGTATCTAACCCGCAAACTCATCGACGTCGCGCAAAATGTGAAAGTTACGATTGAAGACTGCGGCACTCACGAGGGCATCGAAATCACCGAAATTTCAGAAAACGGCGAACTAATCGAAAGTTTGGAAGATCGCATCACAGGCCGCGTCTTGCGCGACGATGTAATCGATCCAATCACAAACGAAATTCTCTTCCCGCAAGGCACTTTGATTGACGAAGAGAAGGCGAAATTTATCGTTGATTCTGGCATTAAATCGGTCTCAATCCGCACTCCGATTACGTGCAAAGCGCCAAAAGGTGTGTGCTCAAAATGTTATGGCGTGAATTTGGGCGAGGGCCGCTTGGTAAAACCAGGCGAAGCAGTCGGAATTATCGCTGCGCAATCAATCGGCGAGCCGGGCACTCAGCTCACACTTAGAACATTCCACATCGGTGGAACCGCCTCAACTGAGCAACAAGACCGCCAAGTCGTCGCTAAAAAAGAGGGATTCATCAGATATTACAACCTCAACACTTATGAAAATGACGGCAAGAAAATCGTCGCAAACCGCCGAAATGCGGCTGTTCTTTTGGTTGAGCCAAAGATTAAAGCCCCATTTGACGGCACTTTGGAGATCGAGACAACGCACGAAGACGTAAATATCATCATCAAAAACAAAAAAGACGAAGTGCGCTACACAATCCGCAAACACAGCCTAATTAAGCCAAACGAGCTAGCAGGCGTTAGCGGTAAAATCGAGGGCAAATTCTACCTTCCACACGAAAGCGGCTACCAAGTCAAGGAAAACGGCAGCGTCGTTGAGATCATCAAAGAGGGCTGGAATATTCCGAACCGAATTCCATACGCGAGCGAAATTCGCGTTGAAGACGGCGCGCCAATTAGCCAAATCGTCAAAGCGAGTGCGGCTGGAACGCTAAAATATTTCATTTTGAAGGGCGATTATTTGGTGCGCTTAAAAGATGAGATTAAAAAAGGCCACGAAGTAACCGAAAAAGGCCTATTTGTCGTAATTTCAGACGAAAACGACAGAGAGGCGGCGCGCCACTACATTCCGCGCGATTCGATTATTCGCCTAAAAGATGGCTCAAACGTCGAAGCGGGAGATATCATCTCGAAACCAAAAACTGAAGACCGCAGCGTCATCGCAGAGTGGGATCCATACTCAACTCCAATCATCGCGGAGAGCGCTGGTGTGGTAAGTTTCGAAGACATCGAGCCAGGATATAGCGCTGCTGAGCAGTATGATGAGACTACAGGCCAAACTCGCCTTGTAATCAACGAATATCTGCCACAAGGCATCAAGCCAGCGATCGTCATCACAGACGGCAAAAAGGTGACAAAATATCAATTAGAGTCAAAAACGATTATTTTCGTTAGTGACGGCGAGAGCGTAAATTTGGCTGACACGCTTGCCAAAACTCCAAAAGCGGTCGCAAAATCAAAAGACATCACCGGCGGTTTGCCGCGCGTTAGCGAGCTTTTCGAAGCTAGAAAGCCGAAAAACACCGCAATCATCGCTGAAATCGACGGCATAATCAAATTTGATCCAAAACCGCTCCGCCAAAAAGAGAGAATTTTCATCGAGTCGCCAAACGGCACAATCAGTGAGTATTCGATCGACAAATCGCGCCAAATTCAAGTGCGAAACGGCGAATTTGTCCATGCTGGCGAGCGTTTGACTGATGGAATTATCAGCAGCCACGATATTTTGCGAATTCTTGGCGAAAAGGCGCTTCATTACTATTTGATCAGCCAAATTCAACAAGTTTATCGCTCTCAAGGCGTCGCGATCAACGATAAACACATCGAAATTATCGTCTCTCAAATGCTTCGCCAAGTCAAAATCGTCGACAGCGGAAACACAAATTTCATCGTCGGAGATTTGGTGAGCCGCCGCAAATTTAAGGAAGAGAACGAAAAAATCATGAAAATTGGTGGCGAGCCAGCGATCGCTGAGCCTGTTCTTTTGGGCGTTACGCGTGCGGCAATCGGCAGCGATAGCGTGATTTCGGCTGCTTCATTCCAAGAGACGACAAAGGTTCTCACAGAAGCTAGTATTTCGGGCAAATTTGATATGCTCGAAGACCTAAAAGAGAACGTAATTTTGGGTCGTATGATTCCAGTTGGAACTGGTCTTTATAACAGCGACGATATTAAATTTAAAAAATAATTTTAGGGGGAAATTCCCCCTAAATTTGGGAAATTCATGAATAATTATGTAAGCACTTCACTTCTATTTTTGCGAGTTTTTTTGGGCGGCTGTCTGCTTTTTCACGGCGTTGCAAAAGTGATGCATGGAGTCAGTGGCGTAAAATCAATGCTTGCCTCGCAAAATTTGCCAGAAATTCTCGCTTACGGCGTGTTTATCGGCGAAATTCTCGCACCAATTCTCATAATTTGCGGCATTTTCACTAGATATTGCGCTGTGATTATTCTATTTTTGTGCGGCATGATTTTGTATTTAAAGCACGGCGAAAATCCATTTGAGCTCGCCCAAACTGGCGGTTTGGCGGCTGAAATTGTCTATTTATACATCGGAATTTCGCTCGCACTTTTAATCAGCGGCAGCGGGAAATTCGCGCTCAGGAAAGACTAAATTTGAAATTTAAGCGCGGATTAAATTTAAATCTTTTTAAGGCTAATTTAGATAAAATCCTAAACTTTTTAGTTTAATAAATTTTTTGATGAAAGGAAAAGTATGCCAACCATAAATCAATTGGTTCGTAAAGAGCGCAAAAAAGCGGTCGAGAAGTCAAAATCTCCAGCGCTTAAAAATTGCCCTCAAAGAAGAGGAGTTTGCACACGTGTTTATACAACAACACCTAAAAAGCCAAACTCAGCGTTAAGAAAGGTTGCCAAAGTAAGGCTAACAAGCGGTTTTGAAGTCATCAGCTACATCGGTGGCGAGGGACACAATTTGCAAGAGCACAGCATCGTGCTAGTCCGCGGCGGTCGTGTTAAGGACTTGCCAGGTGTTAAGTATCACATCGTGCGTGGCGCATTGGATACTGCTGGCGTTGCAAAGAGAACGGTTTCTAGAAGTAAATACGGCGCAAAACGCCCTAAAGCTCAGTAGTTCAACACACAGACAACTCCGAGATTTGATGTTGTTTGAGTAAAATTTAAATTTGAAGAGGTAGATTAATGAGAAGAAGAAAAGCCCCTGTAAGGGAAGTATTACCAGATCCGATTTATGGTAACAAAGTAATCACTAAATTTATTAACTCACTTATGTATGACGGCAAAAAATCCGTCGCGACAGAGATCATGTACGGCGCACTCGATTTAATCGATAAGAAAAATCAAGAGGCAAAAGGCATTGATGTATTTAACGATGCGATCGCAAATGTAAAACCTACAATGGAAGTAAAATCCCGCAGAATCGGCGGTGCGACATATCAAGTTCCAATTGAAGTCCGCCCAGCACGCCAACAAGCGCTTGCAATCCGCTGGATTATCAGCTTTGCACGCAAAAGAAGCGAGCGCACAATGGTTGAAAAACTCGCTGGCGAGCTACTCGACGCTGCAAATTCACGTGGTGCTTCATTCAAGAAGAAAGAAGACACTTACAAAATGGCAGAGGCGAATAAAGCATTTGCCCACTATCGCTGGTAAGGAGAGATAAAATGTCAAGAAAAACTCCTTTACACAGAGTGCGCAACATCGGTATCGCCGCTCACATCGACGCTGGTAAGACTACAACGACTGAGAGAATTCTCTTTTTTACAGGTATGAGCCACAAAATCGGCGAGGTCCATGATGGCGCGGCTACAATGGACTGGATGGAGCAAGAAAAAGAGCGCGGCATCACCATTACATCGGCTGCGACCACTTGCTTTTGGAAAGAGCACCAACTAAACATCATCGACACCCCAGGCCACGTCGATTTTACGATCGAAGTCGAGCGCTCAATGCGCGTGTTAGACGGCGAAGTAGCGGTATTTTGCTCAGTTGGCGGTGTGCAACCTCAAAGCGAGACCGTTTGGCGACAAGCGAATAAATATCACGTTCCACGAATTGTTTTCGTCAATAAAATGGACCGCACAGGCGCAAATTTCTACAATGTCGAGGCGCAAATCAAATCTCGCCTAAAAGCAAACCCAGTTCCGCTTCAAATTCCAATCGGCGCTGAGGAGAATTTCCGCGGTGTCGTTGATTTGGTTACAATGAAGGCGTTCGTTTGGGAAGACAACACTCCAACTGATTATAAAATCGAGGAAATTCCGGCTGATTTGGTTGAAAAAGCCGAAGAGTATCGCGCAAAAATGGTCGAAGCGGTCGCTGAGACTGACGATACATTGATGGAAAAATACCTTGGCGGCGAGGAACTCACAATCGATGAGATCAAAAAGGGCATCAAAGCTGGCTGCTTGAGCCTAACTTTCGTCCCTATGATGTGTGGAACTGCGTTTAAAAATAAGGGCGTTCAGCCACTTCTTGACGCAGTCGTCGATTACTTGCCAGCACCTGATGAAGTGCCTGATATCCGCGGCGAGTACGAAGATGGCAAAGAGGTATTCGTCAAATCAACAGACGATGGCGAATTTGCCGGCCTTGGCTTTAAGATTATGACTGACCCATTCGTCGGCCAGCTCACTTTCGTACGCGTCTATCGCGGCATTTTGGAGAGCGGCAGCTATGTCTATAACACCGTCAAAGGCAAAAAAGAGCGCATCGGCCGTCTGCTAAGAATGCACTCAAACAAGCGCGAGGAGATTAAAGAGCTCTACGCTGGCGAAATCGGCGCGGTCGTGGGTCTAAAAGACACGCTAACTGGCGACACTTTGGCAAGCGAAAAAGACCAAGTGATCTTAGAGCGCATGGACTTCCCAGATCCGGTCATCTCAGTCGCAGTCGAGCCAAAAACAAAAGCTGACCAAGAAAAAATGGGCATCGCGCTTCAAAAGTTAGCGCAAGAAGATCCATCTTTCCGCGTCGCAACTGACGAGGAGAGCGGACAGACTATCATCAGCGGCATGGGCGAGCTTCACCTTGAAATCATCGTCGATCGTATGCTTCGCGAATTTAAAGTCGAAGCCGAGGTCGGCCAGCCGCAAGTTGCGTATCGCGAGACTATCCGCAAA
>Ga0065711_1005654_pt1 | contig 19538 bp, 12 predicted proteins | sample Hoacrofraction12_FD_59098 | JGI IMG/M metagenome (GOLD analysis project Ga0065711, IMG submission 59098) | Hoatzin crop microbial communities from Cojedes, Venezuela - Epithelial fraction 12 v2 (version 2) | ecosystem: Host-associated > Birds > Digestive system > Esophagus > Crop | place...
CTCTTTTTGTTGTTGATGTATTTGTAATAACATTTTTTGTTGTCCCTTACAACAGTGGCCAACTGGAGTTCTAGCTGGGCTTTTGCCTTTCTAATTTCCTCTCTGCATGACCTAACAAGACCACTGTACTCCTCTACTTTTGTGTGTGTATGCACACTATAAATTATTAAAATCAGGTATATGAAATACGTATGAAATTATATAAAATACAAAGATAGTTTTTATGTAGTGGCCACTGAGTAATGCTGATACAGTGACTGCTGCATAAGAGCTGCTTGTGCTGGGCAGGATTGCCAAAACCCAGACCATAACTGCGAACGTTGATCTCCAAAGAAATTCCTGCCTCTAAGCCAGGAGCCGATGCCCTCTCCCTGCCATAGCAGTGCTGCCTTATCGTGGTTAGGGCTCTTCCCTGTGTTTCTGCATATGTACTATGTAAATACTTGGCTGGTAAGGAACTAGCAGTTGCTAGTCCTCTGGGAAGCTGCGTACGTAAACTCTATGGCTTGATGGCAAAAGCAGAGCACTGTATGCATGATACCACTGCCAGTATTGGTAGAGCAGTAATGGCAACTGATGGGGATTCTGGAGGGATTATTTTAAAATTGGAGAAGGAAGAGTTGCAGGACTGGGCAGGACCTCTCCTGGGGCAATGAATCCCCTCATCTGTTACCTCTGGTGCTACTGTAACCCCCTCCAGAAATGATTGAGACTCCGCTTTAACACTGTTGAGATTTGCTTCTCTCTCTACCTGGATTTAAAGACTATGTGAGACCTTTTCAGTGCTCATGTCTGGCAAGCTTCTTATTTACGACCCAATTTACACCCACTTGTTCTCTGGTCAGCGCAGTCCAGTGGTTTCTCTCCAGCCCATCTTTCCCCTTTACTGCTCCGATGTCTCTACAGCAGGCAATCATTTCCCTCCCTTCACGCTGCTTTCATTTTGCATAGCAGAAGCAGGCAAACTCTTAGCTTCTCATAAAACAGACCAGGGTTGCTGTGATCATCTTCACAGCCCTGCTCTGCACCCATTAGGATATGAATTTATTTCTTCATTGCAGGTGGCCTGAGCTGTGTATATGGTGCTCCCGGTGATCGCTTGCCAGAGCCTTCCCAATTACTGTGTCTTGAACTTGTCTCATACGTTCCAGGGTTGTACCTATTAAATAATTTGTGCTATTTACTGCAATTCTTTCCTCTCTCTTTAATATATTATGAAACAGAAAGACTGAATGAATGTAGCTTATTTAAGCAAGCAGTAACCTGGTGGTGAGGATCTGGAACCAGGATATGTTCTGAAATTACAAAGCTCGAGAAATAGCAATATGAAACCTGGACTAATGAAATGAAAAATTTTAGTGGACTCTTTCAGGAAAAGAAGCGGAACACCCTCAGACCTCTGCTGGTAAATAGGTACCAGTGACAAGAACACTTTACAAAGTTACTGCTTGATATTTTTCAAGTTAGACTCTGCAAAACATCTGAAATAGCAACAAAATCCTGCCCTGTCAGGAGAATGCTCTGAGTGATGCAATCAGCATTTCTTTTTTTAATCTCAAGTTTTATGTAATATACAATTGATACTCACTTCAGAAGATCCTGTACGGAGGCAGCCTGAAATAAATAGACTGCAGTGGAAACACAGCCTAAAAATGGTCTTGAATGTGATACACCAAGTCTCCAAGTGCAGTAACCAGCCTTGAGGGGAATCATCAGCTGGCTCTTTGCACGTCAAAAACACTGTGTTGCAAATTTGGTGTTCAGAATGTAGTGCTGGAGACCTTCAGTACTTGCCTTTGATACTGTGGGAATACACACCTCATTTTTTTTTGTCAAGCTTTTGTTTCCCCCTCCTTTCTCGGGGGGAAGGGAGCATATTTGGATAGCAAACAAAACTTTCTATTTTTAAACTTGCTGCTGTCATGAGAGATAAAAAAATTATGACGTTCAGAGGAGTTCTTACCTGCTGAATGCTTAGCCTAGTAAAGACAACAGAAATGTTACCTCTAGACTCTATGTAATTGCTATCACTGTGGGTGTGACGCATTTACTTTTACATCAAACAAGATTTTTTTTTTTACCTGATTTATCTCAAACACTCCATGTGATCTCTGCACTAATGGCAGCGATAAGCATTGATTACAAAAAACTATTGAACATGGCATGAACCCTTAGAGGTGAGGGGGAGAAATTTAACAGCAAGGCAAACGTTTGCAAAATTAACAGCCAACGTTATACAGGTAGGAATTGTGTAGGGATTCCTAGCATGGGAATACGCTGAACCCTCGATCCTGAACCTTGAAGTGGGGACAGTGGATTGCTCATGGATTGCGGTAGATGCCTGCGTAGGGATGGGACTATAAAAACCTGCTTCAAATGACATGATTGGAAATAGCGGTCTCAAACCTCTTAAGACTCTCACGCTGGTTGTGTGGCCTGTGTGTGGGGGGAGCTGCGGTGCGTGGCTCGGAGGGTTGAGTAATCCTCTGTGGTGAAAAGGTAAAGTGCAATGGTATCTTCCCACTCCATTTCTGAAGAAACACTTGAAGTATATGAACTAGAAAATGACCTAATGTTTTTTTGTTAATCTAAGTTATCCCATGCTGACCTTGTGATTTCAACACAGAACTTACAGTGACAGTAGTTCTACTTCATAAATGGTGACAAATCTCCTTTAAATTAATCTGGATACTTTTCTCTGAGGGTTAATAAGTCATTTCTAGTTAGTTGAGTAGAAAGTTTGTTTGACAGTTCTATTCTTTGTTTGCAGAATATTGTGCCCAACACTGATAATTCATGCAAAGTTCTGTGGTGTAGCAGCCAAGTGTAATTTACAGGACCAAAGACTGGATTATATATGTAAATTCAGTTCAGTTTTGGAGTTAGCAGCTGTAAGTCCACAATTTGCTCTTGTAATTGACTAATTTCAACAGGTAATACCCTTCATTTAGGGAACAGTAAAGAAATCTGAGAGATCTTGCAGCTTCTTGCAGATTTTCGTCAGGAGTGAGTCATTCTGGTGAGATGGTTGCTCCTGACCACAGGACCAGTGAAAATCTTGGTTTTGGTCTAAAGCTGCAATGAGATGTGTCAAACCAACCTCCCTCCTTTTCCTCTTCGCCCTTGAAACTCTAAGCTTAACACCTAATATGAACTAGGCATAATTTTCAGTAGGTGCTTGTGTCAGAACGTGCAATTTTAGAAACTCTGAGTATTTGTGAATTGATTTTGATTTTATGCAGTATTTTATCTCTTATGGAAAGATGATGTTTCGAAAGTTGAGGAGAACTTAATGTTGGCATTTAGAAAGAAATTAAATATTTTGACACAAAATTTCCATTGGTTCAAGTTTTCTTAGTTGAAACAAAACATTATTTAATCCAAATCAGGCTCCAAAAATTCATAGTTCGCCCTGTTTCCTGTGTGACACTCTCACAGGAGGGAAGCTTCAATGAATTGCTGGTGAACTGGAGCCTGTTTGCTGCCATGGTGCTCTCGCAGCCAGTTCTGAAAATTTTTACTGCTGGGATAATATGCAGCAGAAAGCGAGAAGACTGATGTTTGATGTCATTTAATTAAAAAAAAAAAAAAGTTGGCAATCTACAGAAGTAATCTGTTTCTAGTATAATTACTCTTCAGTAATTATCTCTTAACCCATTGTCAGCTTCTGTCTGATGGAGGGAGGACAGGGTTTGCCATTTTTCAGCTCATATTCCTGTCGTGCTCTCCTCCCCACAGCACCCTCCAAGCTGGCTCCCCATCCTCGAGGAACTTCCATACCCATGCATCCCACAGCCTGGCAGTCGTGATGTTTTTATCGATCGCTCTGGCTGGCTGAGGAGCCCTGAGCAGCAGGCAGGGGCAGCTGGCAACCGGTGTCTCGGGGAGGTCGGCCCCACCGGTGTTTCTCTAGCTGGCAGCTGGCTGCAGTGAGCTGCTGTGCAGCAGCCCGGTGTGGCTTTTGGACTTGGCACGGCACAGCTGTGGTCTCGGGTAGCGGAGGAAAGCAGAGTGGTGCTTTCAGACCCGTTACGAAAGAGCAAACTCTAGATACTGCTCTTTGGAGTTGAGCAGAAACCTTTGCTTCTTACCCCTGAATTGGCATCTCAGGAGGACTTGTACCCATTCCAGTTTTGCATCTTTTTGTTGCTCCGTCCCAGCCCTGACGGAAGAGATGCAGGGAATGGAGGAGACAACTGAAGTAAAGCTGCAGAGGGGAGGGTCTGGGGGCCCCGAGGAGGGAGGGTGGTATTTTAACGTGGCCTGGTTCCTGCAGAAGAGGTGTAGGAGAGAGAGACTGGAAGACAAGGAGGGAGCCTGCTATCGAGGTAGTAATGAGAGGAAACTGTCGGGATCATCTCATTCTTCATTCACCCTTAATTAAATACTGCTTTCTTAAATCTGTGTGCAATAGAAGATGAAGGTTGTTGCAAGCTGACTAAAAATTCTTTCTCTAGCTAAGATTTTCTGTAACCCCTTCTACAAGAGGCTTTCAGTTAATATGTCTGTTTCTTACAGTGGTGAATGTGTTACACTTTTTTCCTGAATAGGTCTTTGGGTAGCCTGTTGCAGTTGTGGCATTCTAATAAAGCTGATGTCATTTTAGTATCTTTTTGTTAATTAAAATAGAAGATGTACAGATATATTACAAATGCAAGTTGCATCGCCCTTAACGGTATTGCAGATTTATGATTGTATTGGAGTGAGTGGGAACAAGCTACCAAAGTTATTTATTTACGGTCATAACAGGAAAGAAGATGGCTCTTTGCTTCAACAGTATCAGTCACTGTCTTTAATCTTTAATTAACTCTCTGAATTTGACTAGATCTGCAAATAGCAGATGGTGAAGTGTTGCCAAATTGCCGCTCATCATCTGCTTCTCATGTACATAATTTGTAAGAATATAAGTATAGAGGAAATATATCAAAAGTTCTCAGTACAGTATTCCCTGATAGCAGAGAGTTGTGTTCATTTTTCTTTTAGCAAATAAGTTTAACAGTGAGCAAGAGATTAAAGAAAGCATTTGCACAAAAGAACACTTTCATGATCGATTTTTTGGGGGAACAAGAAAAAGTGCAGCTATTACAAAACTTTACGTTGTACTAAACCAAATGAATAATTGATCTTTAAAAGTGTGATGTTCAAACGAAATGGGTAGTAGCCTACAGATGACGTATTTGCTTATTTCTGAAGTATTTTGCTGATTTCTGGTACTAGTAAGTGATGTCTTTTGTTACTTGCAGTGGTGCTTCTGAACTCTGACTGGGCTGTAGTAATGGAACACAAAAAGGCAAAGAAGGGCTCATTAAATGCAAGAGTCCCTTTTGGGGCTGGGGGCAGCATGGTGTCTCTAATTTTACCTGGTAGAAATACACGAAGTTTTTCCTGTCAGCTCTGACGAAAATTGGAATCATGGACTGTTGTCTTGACAACACCTATAAAAGCTCTTCTTGACTACTGAATATCTATTAATACCGTAACAGAAAAAATATAAGCACAAATTTATAAGTAGAATTGAAATATTGAGAAAACTTGCTGCTTGGCCAGTCTTTCATCTTCTGATTTAAAGGTATTTCGTATGCAAGGCCGGTTTTGCTTTATGTTTTCAAGGCATTAGTCTGTAGATAGTACAATCCTTGGCTTTAATTTTACACTTGCTGTAATTCAAATAGAATTGCAGCTGTGGGGTTACATCAGCAGGTCTTTTCAAGGCAATAACGTGAAGCTGAACAGTGTGGGCTTGACTGTATGGCTTCTATAGATGGCCTCGCCGTCCTCTTAGTTAGGGTTCATTTACAGTCCCACAGATGGGAGATGTGGATGTGAAAACTTGCAGGGTGGGGGAGAAATTACTTCTGTCATTTAAGAATTTATTTGGTCATGGAAGTGTTTTGTACTAGAAGAAGAAGAAATTAGCCCACTTTTTCATGCCAGGAGCAGAGCCTTACAGCACTCAGACAGTGTAACAAGTGTGCAACTGAGCAAAATGTGTCCATAGAAGCAACAGACTTCAGGGGCAGGGAAGGGGGAAGAGTAGGGGGTTTTATCGATTATCTGTACTCTTTGGCAATATTTTATTAATGATTTTTTAATGGCTTCTTAACTTTTCAATTCCATTCTAATTAAGTTTGCATTTAGAGTGTACCCATTACCTCTAACTGATACTTGTCATGCTGTCAGGATTTTATACTTATTTTTGCTGCCTAGTAATAGACATGTGGAAAGCTACATCTTGAGTATATGGGTTGAAAAAGAAGGCATTAATTTTTGCCTTCTTCATGCATCAGTCTGTCATGTCACTTAAAAAAAAAAAAAACAACTCTTTCCAAAAGAGCTACTCAGTCTGAGCCATGTTCCAATATGCTTGTAGTGGGGGGAAGAAAGGATTCCCGAAAGGGGAAAAAGTAAAATATGTTTAGCTGAGCATGGTTCAGGAGGTTTGTTGACTTGAATTTGATTAAGCCTTAGAGCTCAGATGGTGTCAGTTGTGTTGGTGGGAGGCTGGTGGAAGTTGACAGGCTCTCCTGCTGTAGGTATTGTGCATGTGGGTAGTGTGGTTGCCATCGTCTTCAAAAGAAATTTACAGAAAAAGACGTAGATAGGAGAAAAACTTCTCTTTTCTGATCACTGTCGTGCAGGCATCAAACCAAATAGGTGGACAGCCCAGTTTTTACATTTAGAGGTTTACATGTACTCCTGTCACGCTGTGTTTAACCAGAGGAGGGACCGTGACCGGTGGGGTGGTTTTTTTGGTCTGTTTTGCTCTGCTGACTCAAATCTTTTAACTGGCTGTATTGCTGAAACTGTGATGGTAGCAGCTAGAGGCCTTAGCTGAAAAGAAGCCATTTTATAAGGTATGTATTGAGACTTGGGGCTGAATTCATCTTGCCTTGTGTCTCCTCCTCAGCAAATTGCCTTCATCGCCTCTTCCAGGCAGCGGAGAGCAACATGCATGAGGGGCGCAAATCATCCAACCTTTTTAAGATCCATACCTTAAAATGAGCTCACTCGTGCTGTCAGACTGCTGGTAAAGGGAGTCTAAAGATCCTAGGTTAGTCATGCACATCTGTAGGCCTTGCAGTTGAAGGCTCTGCTCCAGGAGCATGTTCCACTTTAGGACAGTGTCTCAGCATTTGTCACGTCAATGGAGAATTTAAGGGGACTTGAAAGGGTCTTTAATGTAGTTCTGTCTGGGAGGGTCGATGGTGTTCTCATGGTCTGGGTTCTCAGACAACGTGCAGAGTAGGCAAGCAAAGGGTGTGGGGAAGCGGTGAAATCTGCTTCAGTCATGAAGCAGGTTTGTGACAGAGCTGGACATGTAGATCGTATGAGCGCCAGTCCTCTGGACTGAACTAACTTTTAGGTTCATCTAGCAAAGCATAGATTTAGCAAAGCAAAGAAATAGATTGGTCTAGCTTTGATGTTCAGCATATTAGGTCATCTCTGGAAGTCTAAATATGACCTGACTATAATTTTATAACTGGGTCAGGCAGAGCTAGAGGAATTCTTTTTTCATCTTGGTTTTGGTGTATTGAATGTAAAGAGGACTTCAGGAAGATAAAGGAGGTCCAGCATGTTGAGGAAAAAACCCTGAATGCATCCCCCTAGTCCTCTTTTCTGAGTAAAAGGGATCAGACCAAAACGTGACTTCCTCTGTTTTATTTGGAAATGAACATTATCTGATATATTCATCTGAGTTTCGGCTGCTTTCTCCTCGGTGCTGTGAAAAGATGGTTATGCTTCTTATGCTAATCTATAGATTAGATGCATAATGTCCTACATTTTGTCTCCCAGCAGAGAAAACAGACAATTCTTGCAACTGTTAGACATAAACCAAAACTGGAAACCCACTTTTGCAAGAAAATCACAGGGACGGCAACAAACTAAATGGATTTACAGTGACGAAAACATGTTGAAACCAATGTGCAACTGTAATTTTTAAAACCTGACATTTAATTTCTGCTTTGTAAATCCCTGTCCTTAATGGGGGATAACAAGAGCTTTGAGAGATAGGAAGACTTCTTGGTTGCAAATTAAGGCGTAGCTGGGGTTTGGGCTAAAACCTGATTTTCTCTTAGCTTGCCTTTCATCCCCATTCCAAAAAACCTGACAAGGAAAAAGCAAAGTGAGAAAAAAGTGTCTGTAATTAACATTATGTAGATGAAGTATGTTGTTTATGCTTTTGTGATGTGTTACATGATCTAAAGCTAATTTTGAATGCTAATGTTTAGCAAGAGTTGCTGATAGCAGTGGGTTGTCATAATCCCTGGTATGTGGGAGTGCTACAGATGCACATCGGAGGGGAAGAGAGCCCCTGGCAAAGTCAAGCCCTCGTGTCAGGGTGCAGGAGGCAGAAGACAGCTCTGTCTGCACAGCAGAATTGCATAAGGAGCCAGAGATTATCCGCTTCTTTTTCTCTTTATCCCTCACCTTCAAACCGCATGAGTGTCTTTGACTCCAGTATAGTCTTACAGTGGCAGAAGAGAGGTGGGTAGTGGTTTATTGCTATTCCTGTTACCTTTTAAGTTTGCCGTTGTGTGTTTGTAACCCTGCTGGGTTGCGCACAATGGCTTTATCTTGGCAACTGCTTTGTTTGCTATAAAGCAGCTAGAAAGCTGTGTAATCCTCGTGGCTGGCACTTGCAGGAGATTTTTAGAATAGATGTGCTGCCTGAGCGCGTGCTGCCATTGCACGACGTTCGCCCAGGCAGGGTGTTCTCCCCTTCCCTGGCTGCTGTGTTTGAAGGGGGAGGTGGGCATGCCATTCACCAGTCTCACATGGATTTCCAGTGGTGGCCACATGAAGGGCATGTGCAGGGATTCATTTTATTGATTGTGAACATGCAGTGTACTTGGAATTTGTTCTTTCTTCTTGCTCCTTTTTCAAGTGACAGTAATGTCAATGCTCAAAGTGATAAGGCTTCTAATGGCTTGTTGCAGCTGTCTCTTCCATTTAAAGAGATGTTTGTGGCATACGGACAGCAATGTTAAATACGAATAGGAAGGACAGTGATTGTAACTGTTGAAGAGAAAGGATATCAGAGGAACCAAGTATCTAAAGGCTAAGTATTCAAGTAGTGAAGGTCTTCCATCATGCATGTGTGCCTTTGTGTCTTCCAGTTTTGTGAATATAGTGTTAAAGTGAAAGGTTTCGGAAGACCATGCCTTATACTCTTGATAACTCCCTGAAATCAAAATGTTAGGAAATTAGGGCAGTAGGGAATACAGTGCAGTGAAATGGTCTCATACATCTTTTTGTTATTGCCGTAATTGATTGCGAAAGATACGTTAAAACAGAGAATGAGAAATGCTGACTGGCCTTCTTATTCTGGAAGCAGTAGTATCATACCTAAAACCTGTCATTAGCTAATTTTAATTTTCAAGAACATGCTTGTGGGTTTCTTGATTCAGAAATATAGACATTTTAAGAATGATATTCCCCCCTCCCCATTTTTTCTGTAGGTATATTTAAATCAGATCTTTTTTCTTTTCACAAGAGTGAAGGCAGTTTCTCATGTTTCTAGGGAAACCTACAAATTGATTTCTCCCTCTCCATCGTATGTGAGATGTGAAAAGATATTGTAGGTATTGATAACCAACTGATTAACCTGCTGAGTGTGTCGTGTCTAGTTTGGCCGTCGATACTATGCTAGGGTTTTTTGTCCTCTTGGAATGAGAGCACAGTAGGCTCTAACCAACATTTTCTGATGTTTCCTTTTGTTGCAAGTTATTGGAAAAATAACAACACAGTCACAACTGAGAGTTGCACAAACCAAGTACTGGTTCTTGGTAAGATTTACTTAAGTGGTAGGTAGCCCTGTGTTGGTTAAATCCCAGGAAAATATTACATTTTCTCAAGTTGTACCATAAAATAATTACCTGATTAGCTTCTGATGGGATCAGGCCTATGCTGCAGCTTTTGTGTAGTTACAGTGTATGATGGGGTAGATAATATCTTTCAATATGTTTTGTTCCAGTTTCTCACAGATTAATGGTTGGGTGAGTTTTTTAGATTGTTGTTTGGTTTGGTTTTTTTTAATGGGTATTGGTATGTCTTTTCCTGCTTCTTTTAAGATTGTTTCCTGTAGTCTAATATATAGTGAGGACAAAGAAGTTCTAGGTTTATTGTCAAGTTAGTGTGTGTGTTATTTAATGTTTTAACTATGTGATGAGTGAAAATGACAATTTGGAGACTGAGTCTGTATCTTTGTTTAGCCCTTAGTGATTTTAAGTAATATTTTTTTGTAACAAAAGAGAATTTTTGGTGCTTAGAGGTGAGTTGTTTTTTTCTACCTGAAGTCAGAGAACTTTATGTGCTACAGAACATCAAGAGATGCTTTTTAAAGCATGAGTGATCATGATTGAGGTATGCTTTGTTTTAAGAGACCTTGTAGAACAAACTTGCTCAGTCTGCAGGTAAAAATAAGATTTCTTTTTTTGTTTTCTCAGATTGTGATTGCCAGCTTTTCAGTCATAGCCTAAAACATGAAAATGAAAAATTATACATACAGTATATATTTTTAGTATATAAATTATTCCTGTTACATAGAGGTTCTGTAATTAAATGTGAAGAGGTCTTTTAATGATGCACAAGAAGAGAATCCAGCACCTACTCCTGTAGGTTTCAGCTGCTGGTTGTGCACTGCTCATAAGGATAGTGGAACACAGGCTTGTCACAAAGCAGGTGTCAAAGTCGGTACCAACCATGAGAGCTTACAGACAAGCATTCCTGAAATGGGAATACCTGTTCAGCTGCTGTTTACATATGCATCATGGTTTTGCTGTCAGTTGTGGGATCACAGCTGAAATCTTCCCTGAGAGCTTCTGTTTGACTTGCCCTGGCCTCTCAGTTTCTCATGTCCTCTGTGGTACGCTTTTCCTTTGCCTCTGATTTTAGCTCTTGTTTCTGTGCCATGGAGTTGCATGTGTTGAGTAAAGAAGGCATTGTTTTGCACTGTTGACTTTCTTCTTGTAGCTACTCTTCTTTTTATTAAGAAAATATAAATGTTCCTTATTGCCATATTTCCTTTGGTGATCCAGTTCTCAATGTCAGAATATCTGTATTTCTCTGTCAGAATAGGAGTTGAGAATAGTTAGAGTGCAAGTGGATGCTCTGGTTAGACAAGAACATAGCTAACTCAAATGTAAATCCATCTTTGTAACTCAGTTTTTCATGGGTTTTGTTACTTTTTGACCAATTCTGTTAACTTTCAACTTGAAAGCTTAGTTAATGTGTCCTCTTAGTTGGTGGCCACATTATTCCATTAAACTGATATTAAATTACTATGTTAGTAGTGCATCAGATCACTCTGTGCTGTAGGACAGTCTGTAGATATCCAGGACTGTGCTCATTATGGAATATCAACTGGTGTCTTTGTATGTGGTGTGAAACACTGATGGCTCTCCCCCAGCATCTCGGCATGTTTTGGGATGTCTTGGCTCAAGCAGGAAGTACCCAGTTACAGGAGCAACCCTACACAGTACTGGTGAGGCCACACCTGGAGTGCTGCGTCCAGTTCTGGGCTCCCCAGCACTGCAGAGAAGAGAGGGATGTACTGGAGTGAGCCCAACAAAGGGCCATGAAGGTGACAATGGGACTAGAGCATCTCTCACATGAGGAAAAGCTGAGAGAGCTGGGGCTGTTGAGCCTGTAGGAGAGAAGGCTCAGGGGCGATCTTCCCAGTGTGTAGAAATGCCCCGTGGGGGGAAATAAAGACAACAGAGCCAGGCTCTTCTCAGTCGTGCCCACTGACAAGAGAAGAGCCAGTGGGCACAAACTGAAATATGGAGAGCTTCATTTAAGCATAAGCAGAAATGATTTTACTGTGAGGGTTGTCAGATACTGGCATATGTTGCCCAAAGAGGCTGTAGAGTCTCCATCCTTGGAGTTGCTCAAAACCTGACTGGACAGTCTTCGGCTTCAGTATTTCTCCCATTTGTGAGAATTTAAAGATACAAATGGAAAACAATGCAGGACGAAAATGGTAAAAAGAATAAGATTAAAAATTAGTATAGGACAGTGTTTTGTTTTAGATGAAGTTGTTTAGTCACATTTATCAGTTCATGATGTTGCACTGGATGTTCTGCAGCCACTTTATTTGGAGTGACAGGAGACTCTGAAGCTCAGGCTGCTGCCTCTTCTGGGTTTGTCTTCCCTCCTGTTTGACCTCCGTGCATCCTCCACTTCAGTTGCCCTTTGCTGATCTTCCCCTCCTTGCCAGGCTAAAGTAACAAAATCATGCAAGCTAACCTACTGTCAGAAGCCATGTACTTTCAGAGCGAAGAGGGAGGGAACTGTGCAGGCACTGCGCCTGTGACAAGCCAAGGTCCAGATACCCAGTGCTGCTCATGTCCTGCGTGCCACGTGCTTACGGTTCTTGGGTAATTTCTTCTCTCCTAGTACTGAAGTGCTGAAAATATACTACGGAGCAGAGTGCACTACCAGTGAAATACTGTGAAACTGTGATGTGTGACAAGGTTATTAGTTATACCATGATGAGCGGGTTTTAAGAGGTTCAAAAGTCATTAAAATAAATATTTTGGCAGCCAAATGTTTTATAGAGGCTTTTGAAATGCTCATGAATAGGACTCTGAACAGAAAGAGCAATTTGATGTGCGGAGGTATGGCACCAGTTCTCCCTTTCTCGAATTGGAGGACTAAGTTCTGCCTCACCACTGCTCATCATATCTAATAGCTGGGAACTGGGTTAAACACAGAAACAAGAATTTCTATTCATAATACTATCTCTGTATTGTAGCCCTCCAGTGATGGTGCCTCATGTTTTCCTCTGAAACGTTTGAAAATGTCTAATGCGGTGGTGTTGGAGTGTTGGAGACTGGTGTAACTTACTAGCAGCAGGAACAGTTAGGATACTTCACTGCATAGGGGGATAACTGCCTTAGTATTTTTTTTCTGTAAGCTTTGTAATCCTTGCATCCAGATTTTTGTTTGTACCTGTTCTTTACTACATTGAAACACTATCAGCTGCTGCAACTGATGGGCATAGAGGAAAAAAATCCATTATTACCTTTTACTGTGTCTATATATTGCATGAAACCAAGATATGCTGAGTAGAAGTTTTATTACTGCCTTCTGTGGCTGTTGATTTCGTCTTTCATCTGTTGGGTCTTATGCATTAATCTAAGCTTCGGCCATGTACATCGAGTTTGAGACATTTCTACTTTATTAATCTTCAGTTACTTAATTGCACGTCCTGCACTGCCTCGTTAGAGATAAGCTGCTAAGTTAGGCTTCCTTTCAAGTTTAAGTACCCAGCTGTTTGATGGCTTCTCCTCTCTCCTCTTACCTACTGCCTTGCTTAAATGTGTGAAGTCTCACCAGGTCAGCCAGTCTGTGTTTTGTTAACTCTTTTCAAAATAAACCCCTGTCCTTCAGGAGTCCCTGGGGCAGGAGGCCCACTGGATTGTTAGTTCATCTTGCTGTGAAAATGCGGTAGCTAATAGACTGGAGATGTTATGAAATGGGATGGAAGAGCTGTTGGCAAAAGCCAAAATGTGTATTGTAAGCATGGAAAAAGCTTTTTCTTGCATATAAATGACATTTTAAGAATTGTACTCTAGTTTTCTAAGTAGCATGGCTCGGTACTTATCCTGAAGTTGGAGTTCCTTATTTTGCATTCAGTTTGAGCCGAGTCCCTGATAATCAATTAAACGATCATTCTTAATGGAGTCAAGAGCAATAAAATAAGCACAAAGTGTGATGTGTTGAACAGTGTGAAACTGGAATTAGGTCTGTTACTGCGAGAGACGTAATGGCAACATAGCTCATTCCTGCACGCAGGCTGCATCATCTCAGGATAATAATCTCCATGATGAGACAAAGTGTTTGAGAGAGACTGCCAAAAATGAAGAGTATGAGTAAGACAGTGGGATTTTTTTCCCCTGCAGAAAAGCACTGTGTTCCTTAGCCCTAAATGTCAAATTAAACGATAACTTCCAAGTATAAGTACACTTTGGAATAGGCAGTATCAACTGTGGAAAGCTGGAAACATTGTAAGATGTATTGGAAAAATAAGATGAGATTTCTGCTCCCTGTTGCGTTGGCTGAGTAAATGAACTGGAAGAGCAGGTGAACAGTGAGGTAATGAAGTATTCAGAGTAGTTAAGGGCCAGCTCTAAAGGATTGTGCAACTACGTTACAATCCTTCTTAACTAAGCCACAAAATTGTAAATGAAGTTTGATGTAGAGAAATGCAAACGCCCACATGGGAATGGGAAACATGAGAAAATTACAGCTCTACTGTGGTAGGCTCTGACCTGGCTCTTGTCACTTAGTTGATGCTCCAGGATCATCTTCCCATGGGTGACTCTGCGAAAACAGGAGCCTGATGCTCAGCAGGGCTAAGTAATGCACGGCAAATCGAATGGCAGGTATTACCAGGGAAAAGATGAAGAACAAGTCGTATGACATCATTGTATGGCAATGTGCCTACAGCTTCAATGTTCAGAGCAGTTCTGGACTACCACGCAGAGTAGTTAAGATGTAGCACTGTCTACCACCAGTTGTTCTGAATGCTGTGGTAAAGTATCAAAAAGTGGATTAAAAATTTGAGAGGAGGAAATCCATTGAGAAGTACAAAAACCGTATCTGGCTCAGAAGGTTCTTCAACTCCAGGTCTTTCCATTCCTCTGTTTTTGAAAGTGGGAGTTAATCCTAAATCTAATGAAAAGCTTGGTTGTATTATGATGATCGTACTTGTTTATATAAACATAGTGAGATGCTGGATATCTGTTAGCACAAGAAACCCCGAAAACCTCAAACAGGGGAAAAAGACCCCGAACAAACAACAAAACCCCCCTGCCAACCCCAAACCCAGGTGTCTGTCCTGGGATCTATAAAGCCCTGCAGACTGACACGTGATGTTACAAATACTTGTTCCTGAGAAGAAGTATTCCAATTGGAAATCCTTATATTGGGGAAAAAATTGTTAGGAATTTTCTTGGCAGAGTATCTGAGGGTGAATGTTGCCTGATGCTTGTGACAAACCTTGGAGTGCTGAGCTAATGCAAGCTACCAGATATTCAGGAGTTATTTTAATTTCTGGAAAAGAGTAGGCCTTCCCTTGAGCCTAAGGCTTCAGGAAAAGGAAGTAGGAGAAGCAAAAAGCATCAATAGTGCAGAGGCAAAGGCAGGCAGTACAGCCTGCTGTTTGAAAGAAGGGCTTGTATGTGCGTTAACCTTTAAGAAGTTGCTCAGTATTTACACCAAAATAACTGTTTGGGAAGAGTGCATTGCCTGTTACTGTTGCAGAAGAGGTTGGTTGTTATTTCCAGATGTGGTTTTATTTTGTCTTTTTGTATTTTGAATTAACTATATTTGCGTGTTATGCAGAGAAACATGCATGTCACTGCTCTGTCCTTGCCTTGAAGATGTGCTTATTCTGTGCTTGTGGTTTGCAATTAGGGTTTTTCTAATATGTGCTTCTGAACTCTGGAAGATGAGGGAGAGAATGGGTTTCAAGTATTGTGTTTGAAATGTCATTTCTCACGTAATCAGGTAGAGTTAAATGGCATGAATAGCAGACTTCATTTCTTAGTGCTGGAAAAAGAAAACAAAAGGCAGCATGATTGCATGTCCTGGTTCATTTTGAATTCCAGAGGAGAGAATTTTAAGCCCTCTCTGTTAACATATGTTTATATAAGTATATATTTTGCATTTTGATGGTTGTTCTTTTTCCCCAGGGGAAGATTTTTGCAATAAATACATCTTCAACATGCTTCTGTATTGTGTTTTACTGGAAAATGTATGAAGTTAGTTGAACGGAGTGAACTGTTAGTGTTTTACACAAAACAGCTCTCCTGCATGCTATCAGATGTAGTGCGTTATTATGAGTTTATAGACCCGATGCACTGGGAAGCAGGCCTTTTGCTCTTGTGCTGAAATGTCTATGTGTAATAAAATTAACTAAATGTAACTAATTTTGAAGTTGCTGTATGTGAGCATTGCTGGAGTTGTGAGTTTGCTATGTTCATTTCATTACTGGGAAATCCCATGGAGAAGAGCAAATTTGGACACAGTCCAACGTGCATCCCAAAAATTTCAGGGTGAAGTTTGAGGAGAGAGGGACTGCTGTGGAAACTAGATCAGTTCTGTTTTGCAGGGTCTCTGCCAAGACACTTCATTTGTAGAGGGAGGTATAATATGTTTTCTCTACATTGTGGCATTATAAAATAAAGCGTAGTCCCTGATATGGAAAAGATGGATATGCAGTGTTTTATTTTCAATTTTGTGGGACTCTGTGAACCTCGGAAAACCCGTTCATCATCCCTTTCCTAGCATTTGCTGTGAGGAACAACATTTCTTCTTGCCTGCTGGATTAGCCCAAACAGTTGTGGTTTTTTTTTTTCGCCTCTTGAAAACATAGCTTCATACATAGCTACTAGCCAGGAAACATTCTGGGATTCCATTTGGAAGGTTTTAAGCATGAGGGGGGAAAAAAACAAACAACTTAACTTGCTTGACATCTGCTGCTAAAGTTGATGTGTGTAAATGTGTCAGATCATTTTGGCTCCCTGCAGAAGAGGGAAATACTAAAACTATAAATTCAGTCCTGTTTTGTTTGTCCTGTCAGCCACGGTTGCTGATTCAGGTGATGATTACTGGTTAAGAGTTTATGATTTGATTTAACAGATCTCCCTGCCTGTCTGCCCCTGACTATAGGCAGGGTGGATTCTGACAGTGATACTACCAAAACATGAAGTGTAAGCATAGGACCTGAGTAATTTAGAAATAGCATTTTTCTAAGACTGATATTTTAGTAAGTAGGATCTTTTTCCTCAAAGGAGTTAAATCGGAAGCTATTAAGTTTGACCATAAAGCTTTAACTGTAGATTTTATCCTTTCGAATTTGCCATTAAATTTTCATTTTAATATTTAAATGTCTTTAAATGATTAGGGCAGTGACACAAGTTTTAAAATCAGATAATGAGAAAAGACTGGATATCCATGTACTGTGATCCTTTAATGCATCCCACAGGGCACAACCGTAAAACAGGTTTCAGTTTAAACTCAGAGGCCTGAAAAGTGTGATAACTACCCTCATGTAGCTGAGTGTCTTGGTTTTCAGGTTGGCAGTTTTCTAGAAGATAAAGTCTGTAAAAGGTAACATCAAAGCAGGGGTCTGAACAAGCCTGATGGTGATACAGGTTTTGCCAAATCACATTGTGTGACCATGCCTCAGGTAGAAAATGGCAGAAATGCAAGAGTCATTTAACAGGATTATTTAGCTTATAAGGTTTAATTCTGACATGCTATACTGAACTAGCATGAGGAAGGATGGAAACTGCAACATTATTTGCGACTAGAGGAGCAGGGGCTAGTGTGGGACAAATCTTTGACTCGCTGCTTTTTGGCTGATGGTGCAGTTAGTCCAGCAATCTTTGAGATTATTGCCAGTCTGATCTTTAAAAAAAGAAAAATAGTGAATGTTATTCTGTGACAACATGATCAACAAATGATAAAACTTGAGAAATCGGAGTTTGAGCTTGCTGACTTGCCAGCATCTGGGTAAGGGATGGATTCTGCTGCTTTGGGAAATTCCCAGAGGCGGTCTTGGACTTTGTTAATACATGTTCAAGAAATTAAGCACAAAGGGTTTTGTTTCTTGTGTGCTAAATCCTACTTAGTAAACATTAGTATCTGTATGTTCTTAACGCTAAGATAGTATTAATCTTAGAAAAGTCTGTGTGTCCTACAAATGTAATATATAATACATTTGTACTTGCCTTTCACTTACGTGACAGAAGGGCAGGATTTTCTACTCTTTATCAAGTTGCTGAGCAATTTGAGACTGCTTCATTCTGCAGAAAATGATTCAGTTGAAGTGCACTTAATTTAATCTCCTCTGTTTCACTGAGTATTTGATAAAAGATAATTGAAAATGCCTCAACTTGTGCTTCAGAAAGTTGTACTTGTAGTTAAACTAGACTTTGGTTTGCTCTTTTTTTCTGCTCCCTCTTAAAGGTCAATGGATCTTATTTGTAATCTGAATTATGCTGGAAAGTAAGCCATTTATGGACTCAGTCCAGGGCTGATGGAGCAGCCAGTTAAACGTGCATCTAAAACGTAGTTGTTGCATTATTCTTTGTCTTGCAGTGGGAATGCTGAACTGGTAATCCAAGCAAGTTATTGTTGGCCATGAGGTGGCCAGTAATTGATTGAATAGTCGAGGAGTTGTAGGTTTTTCTAACATGTCTCTTTGATCATTGGAGAAGGTAACTTGGAAAGGGCGAGGGGAACACATGAAAGATTGGGATTGGTTTTGCTGCTTATTTCACAGACAGTAGTCTGCTGGAAGGCTGATTGGAGTGCTGGTTCTGTAAGGCGAGTGCCTTACCAGTTATCATCCCAGTCATTACAATCACCTGGATAGTGACAAGAGTAAAAAAATGCAACTCTTTCTGTCTCGCATGTCCCCAATTCTTCTGTTTGAATAAAGGGAAAAATGGGCTCCTCTTCTTTTTTTGTTCTCAGTCCTTTTTTACTGACTCTCTAATTCGGCGTAGGGTGTTCTGCATTTTTCCCCAGAAGACAATGCTAGAAATACTCCCCTATCCTCAACAAAGCAAATTTCCTCCCTGTCTTTCACCATCCTTTTTGTTAGAAAATAAAGTTGTCTCCTTCTTGTCTAATAAAATGATGATGATATGGTTATAGACTGTTCTTTGAAGCTATTCAGGAAAAGAAAATGTCGCTTAAAAAAGAAAGATCCAATACGGTTTATGAGCAGAGCAGTCAGAGGTTAACAAAGTTTGAAGGAGATAGGTAGGGGAAGGAAAAACTTTTAAGCAATTAATGGCTGTAATTAAATCTACTATTTTGTAGTTTAAACGAAACATAAAATAACTTGCCAGTTGTCAGGTGAAAGATATTCTTTCCACAATCTGTGTGACATTGCTGTTGCTGTGCATTGCTTCTGGTGGTAACGAAGAAGTAATATAATAGATAATGTGGGGTTTCACTTCATACCTTAAAGAGACAGAGGGAAGTCTGTGACTGCACGACATAAACCCTCGTTAACCCAAGCATTCAATAAAATCAATTGGAAAATGATTTAAGAAGCTGAATCCTACCAGTTCTGGTCAGGAACTTGAGATGGAGTATGCTGATGAGCTGTTGTGCCAAGGAGTTTCCACAGCTCTTGGCAGGTCTCTGGTAAAGCAAACCAAATAACGATTGTGTGACTCAGGTAGGGCTGAAATTATTCCAACAGCAGTTGCTCTTCACGTAATGTACGAAGTCAGAAGATGGTGTAGCATTATCAGGGTATTTTATGAGAGTGGCAGGGCAAGCACATTGGAAAATGAACATACATGGTTATGTTAATGTGCGATTGCAGCCCAGAAAGCCAACTGTATCCCGGGCTGCATCAAGAGAAGCATGGCCAGCAGGTCGAGGGAGGTGATTCTGCCCCTCTACTCCACTCTGGTGAGACCCCACCTGGAGTCCTGCGTCCAGCTCTGGAGTCCCCAACATAAGAAGGACATGGATGTGTTGGAGCGGGTCCAGAGGAGGGCCAC
>Ga0065711_1005823_pt1 | contig 19537 bp, 17 predicted proteins | sample Hoacrofraction12_FD_59098 | JGI IMG/M metagenome (GOLD analysis project Ga0065711, IMG submission 59098) | Hoatzin crop microbial communities from Cojedes, Venezuela - Epithelial fraction 12 v2 (version 2) | ecosystem: Host-associated > Birds > Digestive system > Esophagus > Crop | place...
TTTGCACTGCAGTATTTCATTGAGTATCATGTCAAGAAGACCTCTGTCCAAGTTCAGTATTCACTTTGCTGATATTTTTAATCACACCTTCCTTCACTCTTTGTGATTAAAAACTTGATCTCTGTCTCCTTTCTAAAACAAAGACCACTCTGTGTCTCCCATTTAAAATCATCATTTTCCTCTGACCACCTAGTTCTACAATAGCTTTACTGCAGAACTCCACACTCACAATATGTGCTTTCTTCAAAATACTCATGATGATTTTAAGGTTTCAGATTGGAAAGATTTGTCATGAAAGACTTTGAAAATGCATGGAAATATGATATCTCTCTTGCTTTCTGTGTATCATATTGCAGGCATAATTAAATATATTACTCCGAACTCTTCACTAATGACTAATAAATGGTATAGCTTCATCATGCTTTGTGTGGTATTGTATCAGGGTGTTTTAGTCCTTTTAATTCCTTCTGCTTCTGGTGCCATATTTCTTCTACCCCTAAGACATCTTTTTGTCTAACGTAACCAACCTCCATTTTCCTTCCCTTCTTCAGCTTCAGTATTTCAACTTAGTCCTCTGAGATAATTTCCTCTGTATTTATCTCCTCTTTCCATTCTGCTGTTATAAACGTAGTGCTGGTTCAATTTTATAATGGATAAGTCAGAATATGTTATTCCAAGTGATAAAGGAGTCCTCGGGTTTTTTAAGCATTTTCTTGAAGAGAAATCTAGCTGATGTAATAGCATAATTGGAACTATGTTGTGGTTAAATAAGAAAATTTTAAAAGTAAGCTATTACAGAAATATTAGAGTGGTGTTTCTTCTCCAAGATTTCCTGTTTCTTTCAGAACTATGTATATATTGTCCAACAGGGAAGAAACTGACGAAATTTCTGACACCTCTGCTTTTAATTAGTAACTGATTGCTTTAGACCCATTAGGGAAAAATCTGCTGCTTTTCTCAGAGAGATACTTCTCTTAGACCACTGTGAAATTCAGAGGACACCACTTTTTGGGGAAATGGATGTACAATTTGCAATTAGTCCTCTGTTTGAGAGTCACAGATATTTTCATTTTATGCTTATAAAATATCCAGGAGCTTTCAATGATATCTTTACCTTTGTTTTTCTTTTGGTTTATAGCTGTCTCTGAAGTTTATTGTTAAAACTGTAATCGCAAATATGTGGCAACAGGCAATTTGCAATGCAGAAGTTAGTTACTTTCACCGTATTATTCACACTCATTAATAGAATACTTTCTAAAACTAATTAGAAGTCCGTGTTTAACTGCCAAAATCTTCTAAAGGCATTTATAATTCCATATTCATTATTTTGTTTAACAGTATCACCCAATAAAAAAGAGAAGCCATGTCACGCATTTCTGTGCTCTTTAGTTCAGACAAAACTATTTCTGCTTTCTGTTAGGTGACCAATTGCATTACCCAGCTTCAGATATCTAAACCTTGTGTCCTTAAGGTTCACTTACCTTTGGTAACAATAAAGAGACTTCTGCTAAAGGAAATTCTAAAGAGAAGAGAATATTCAAGCGTTTTTCTCCAATGGCTATGAAGATAACCTAGTAAAGCTAGTATCCTTCCATGTTAAGCACATGTGTTATGTCTCTGAGGTTAAGAACTGTGATTACCATCTTATGTTCCCATAAAAATATGCACAGAAACAAAAGTCATCTCATGATGCATCTTATTCAAAACACAAGCCAGGTGATGCAATAGTCCTCCGATTTAAATGTTTATTAAAATTAAGACAAATCTTGCTCTTTCCTGGTGAATGCTATATTGCAGTTAGGATCTGGACCTGCGCTGTTTCACAGGGTAATGCAACTACTATTACAGCTCCCATTCCAGCGAAAGGAAAAGAAAATTTGTCTTTTGGAGGTAAGCATTAAAAGAGGCAAGACAGAACTCCTGTATTTATATGGTAGTTTGCATCTTAGTCTCATTGCAGCGAGCAGAAGGAATTACCTTCAGTGCACTTTGCAATTATTCTAATTGACTTCCACTCCTAAACTAAGAATGTGTCATTTCTCATAGCTTTTGGCTTACGGAAAAACATTTTTCTGCTCAGTCTCATCAGAAGAAGAGTAATGGACTTTCTCTACATGTTTTGATGACAGGTCCACTCTAAACATTAGGTTTTCCTCTGAGATTTAATAATTTGACATTGTTTTGATATCAAAGTCATTCTGCAGGATATTTAACTAGAAGACCTTGAAGAAGACTATTTACACTGAATTCTGTTGTTGAAATTTGGCATTCTTTCTTTTTTATCCCAGACTTACAATGCAACCTCTATGCTGTCCAGAATTAATTTAAGTTATAGGTAATTTGTCTAACGAATTTACCTGATAAACCTCCGCATCTTCATTTATGGCTTTGTTTTCAACCAAACTGGTGAAATCCAGTAACTGTGACAACATACTCAGCAATATTAAAAGACTTTGAAAGTTGTATCAGGGCCCCAGGGTGGATGTGACAGATAACGTCTTTGCTCTGCAGTGTGTGATGTACAGCAATATGTCACATATATTTCATAAGTCTGACTACTTGCAAGGAAAGTATTTACTTAAGCATCAGTACAAAAATGAGTTCTAGGTTTGAATTGTCCATATAGCTTAGAAAAAGCTTATGGGAAATGATCCTGGGTTTACTGGCCTTTAGACCTGAGCTGGCGATAGGATGAGAAGCAATGGCCTCAAGTTGTGTCATGGGAGGTTCAGAGTGGATATTAGGAAAAATTTCTTTACTGAAAGAGTGGTCAGGCACTGGAACAGGCTGTCCAGGGAAGTGGTGAAGCCACCATCCTTGGAGATGTTTAAAAAATGTGTAGATGTGGCACTCGGGACACGGTTTAGTAGGCATGGTAGTGTTGGATTGCTGGTTGGACTTGCTGATCTTAGAGGTCTTTTCCAACCTATGATTCTATGATCCTGTGATTCTATGGTGTGGTGACTCCTATGTTACCATACTCCCTTGGTCTTCTCAAAGTACTGCAGGCTTCTTCTAAAGAGAAACTATGTCATGCAAGTCACCATCAGGGCCCTAACAGACTACACCACCAGGAAACAGAAAATCAGAGAAAACAGTGAAGGTAAAATTCAGTAAAACTGATCAATTCATACAAAAGAAAACAAAAGGACCTCAGAATATTTTTTATTTTTTTATCCTCTTTATTTAATTAGCGAGATTCACAACAGGTACATTAAAATAAAAGGGGGAAAAAAAAAAGAAAAAGTCTTTTATAGAGAGAAAACTTCTGCCTGGACATTTGAGAAGTTCTCCTTAAAACAGCTTGTTGGACTAGCCATCTTTTCTTTGATACAAAGACTAGAAGATTTTTAGTTTATTGATCTGGTTTTGACTGGCATAGAGCTCATTTTCTTCATAGTAGCTAGTATAGGGCTTTGTTTTGGATTTCTGATGGAAACAGTGTTGATAATAAATGGATGCTTTAGTTACTGCTGAGCCGTGTTTACACAGCATCAAGGTCTTTTCTGCTGCTCATATGACCCTGTCAAGCGAGTAGACTGGGGGTGCAGAAGCATTTGGGAGCAGACACAGCTGGGACAGCGGACCCCAACTGACCAAAAGCATATTCCATACCATGAGGTGTCATGCTCAGCTTATAAACCTGGGGGAAGAAGAAGCAACCGGGGCACATTTGGAGTGATAGTGTTTGTCTTTCCAAGTAAACATTACATGTAATGCAACTGGCTGAGGTTAAACCACAACAATCAGGGATGGCTATTTTAAACTACTTTCATAACAAATATTTTTCCCCTTCAGCCATTTGCTGCAGGTCAACATCCAGATTTCCTGAGAACAGCAAAAGTGGGTATTTGTAGAAAATTATGAATGCAGTTCAGCCTTTCATAGGAACCTTTTCCATCTCCCTCTTCCAGCTGTCTGCTGGATCGTAGTGCTGGGAACGTACTTTGGACTTCACAGTCCAATAGAAGGGACATTCTCTGTGTGGAGTTGGTGCACTGATGCTTGCAAGGATAGCAGCATTTTTTTCCAGGGGATATCCAAATATATTTTTATTGTGTTGAGGTATCTCTGAATTCACTGTATTTCCTCTGCTTGAAGCACTAGCAGCTGATAAATCCCTGGTGTCCTACCCAGTTTTCTTCCCTGCCGCCTTCCCAGACTCCCCCAACACATTAACTTCCATGATGGGTGAGTTCAGTTTCAGAATATCAATCCTTTATGAGGAATGTTGAATGAAAGCAAGACATTTCAAACCACTCAGTTTTATGTTCAGTTTTACTTTCAAAGGACTTTGCAGTTTCTGTCTATTGAAGTGTCAGAAGCAGAACCTTTTCCCAGGAAAATGGAGGAGGAAGGAAAGCTTTGTATAAGGAAACAACAGATCAGTAGTTTTCACATGACTGCAATGGTATTTGGCATTACAGCATATATATAAGCAGTTTCCAGTAAACATCTTCCTCATTTTACAATCAGTAAGCAGTGCGGGCACATAGAATTTCGAACAATAGAGGGAAATAACAAAAATAATGACGACTTACCTAGACATACAGAAAACAACAAATTGGTTTACATTCCAAGGGCCTAAAGCCTTTGTGTTGGGAGGAAACAGTGGATTTTAGAGCCCTGAGCTGATGTAGAGTATGTGTTTTGAATATGTCTAGAAAAGAAAATGAAAGGAAAATCTGAGAAAGCCTCCCCCATGACTAAACAGTTTTACAAGTGTGGGCATTTTTTCCAATACGACAGAATTGGTGCAAGCTCCTCACCTTGGATCAGACTGAGGGAAACACTGGAAAACAAACTTGTCATAATTTTAAAGGAATCTGTTATTTGCAATGCCACCAGATATGTCAGGATACACAATGACATACTGACCAACAATCTTCATTTTTGTTACCAGCACACTATTAAACACGCTTTGCAAATTGTCTGTGAGAACACAAAGGGCAGAGGGGAAGTCACCACTGTGGCAGACAATGCTCCTATCCTGGTCCCTGAGTAGCCCAGTGTGATGGGGAGCCTGGGGGAAACATCATCACAGAGTATAGGCTCTTACCCAGTTATCGAGCAGATAAACACCACCTCTGAGGATTTTACAGGTGCCAAAAAGCTGGAGAAACTGTAGAGAAATAAAGAAAGTGTAGCCTCACCTTTCTTTTTACCTTGCTATGTTTTTTTCTGTTTGGTACGTTGAGTCTATTTGGTTATCAAAAATGAAAGGCAATTGCCTAGGTATCCTTGTTATTATTGTTTTAGAGTTGATTTTTTAAGAGTGTAATGAGTGGAATTATCACACCTTCATAAATGTGATGTAAGAGAAGGAGTATGAATTTGGGGGGCAGAAGCTGTGGGATGGATGAGATTACAACTACCACTTCTTGCTAAATATAATGTGAAAATTTTCTAAAGCATTACTTCAACTATGAGCCAAATGGGCCCTGCAGAATTCTGGCAGGAGCAATGGGCAGTCACACCCTGGGTAGTCACAGCCCTGGAAATGATGTTGCCAGGAATCAGAGAAAAAGCCTTTTTCTGTCTTCCATCAGCCCTTATGAATAAATATCTCCACGTGAACAATCATTTGAAGATCTGATTCTTGTAACAGACCAACATAACATAGGATAACCAGTGCAACCCCCATCTGCAAAAAGGGCCAGAAGGAGGATCCCAGGAACTACAGGCCTGTCAGCCTGACCTTGGTGCCGAGGAAGATTATGGAGCGATTCATCCAGAGTGAGCTCACTGGGTATGTGAAGTACAACGAGGGGATCAGGCCCAGCCAACATGGATTCATGAAAGGCAGGTCCTGCTGACCAACCTGATCTCCTTCTATGATCAGGTGACCTGCCCATTGGATGAGGGAAATGCTGTGGATGTCATCTACCTGGACTTTCGTAAGGCCTTTGACACTGTTCCCCAAAGAATCCTCCTGGAGAAACTAGCTGCCCATGCTTTGGATGGGTATATTCTTTGCTGGATAAAGAACTGGTTAAATGGCTGAGCCCGGAGAGTGGCGGTGAATGCAGTTAAATCCAGCTGGTGGTTGGTCACGAGTGGTGTTCTGTAGGGCTCAGTTTTGGGTCCAGTCTTTTTTAACATCTTTACAAAAGATCTGGATGAGGGGATTGAGTGCTTCTCAACTAAGTTTGCAGCTGACACCAAGTTGAGGGGGAAAGTCAATATGCTTGATGGTAGGAAGTCTCTGCAGACGGACCTGGACAGACTAAATTGATGGGCCGAGGCCAGCTGTGTGAGTTTCAAGAAGGCCAAATGCCGGGTCCTTCACTTGGGTCACAACAAACCCATGCAACGCTACAGGCTTGGGGAGGAGTGGCTGGAGAGCTGCCCGGTGGAAAAGGATCTTGGCGTGCTGGTCGACAGCTGGCTGGACACGAACCAGCAGTATGCCCAGGTGGCCAAGAAGGCCAACAGCATCCTGGCTTGTATCAGGAATAGTGTGGCCAGCAGGAGTAGGGAGGTGATCGTTCCCCTGTACTCAGCACTGGTGAGGCCGCAGCTGGAGTACTGTGATCAGTTTTGGGCCTCTCACTACAAGAAGGACACTGAGGTGCTGGAGTGTGTCCAGAGAAGCGTAACAAGGCTGGTGAGGGGTCTAGAGAACAAGTCTTAGAAGGAGCGACTGAGGGAGCTGGGTCTGTTTAGTCTGGAGTAGATGAGGCTGAGGGGAGACCTTATAGCTCTCTACGCCTACCTGAAAGTAAGCTGTATTGAGGCAGATGTTGGTCTTTTCTTCCAACTAGCTAGTGACAGGATGAGAGACAATGTCCTCAAGTTGCGTCAGGGGAGGTTTAGATTGGATGTTAGGAAAAATTTCTTTACTGAGAGACTGGTCAGGCAGTGGAACATGCTGTCCAGGGAGATGGTGGAACCACCATCCCTGGAGGTGTTAAAAAAATGTGTAGATGTGGTACTTCGGGACGTGGTTTAGTAGGCATTGTGGTGTTGGGTTGATGGTTGGACATGATGATCTTAAAGGTCTTTTCCAAGCTATGATTCTGTGATTCTAGGATTCTACAAAGTGAAAGGCGCCAGGCCTGTTGATGCCTTGGTGGTTTGTAGTCTCTTGGTGTCACATGTTCTTATTCTGAACTGAAAAATATATGCTATGAAATTTATGATTTCATGTCATTTTTGTAGAATGGATCCTAAAATGGAACCTGCAGCCGAGATTCGCCTTCAATTATTTTTTTCCAGATTCAGTGTTTTCAGAAAGAAAAAAAAGAGGGATGACTTTCTCAAACCCTGCCAGTTCAGATTAGTTCTCCACTATTATGATTAAGAAGCACACATTGGGGGTCTAACTGCAGTTTCTTCTGGATCTTCTAGTTTACCTGCCTAGTTTAAAAGGCTGCTTTCTACTCTATAGCCAATGAGTGAATTAAAGTTTCTCCAGAGGGTAATTTGGAGCATCTGAAATAGACAGTGATAAGCACATTGTCGGTCTGAACTCTTTCTTATTTACCTCCTAAATGTCACTTTAGCTACACTTCTGACTGAAATGGACCACATACTTGAATGTAGTAAACTAGCTTGCTCTGAGTCAACTTAATGTAAGGAGAAATATCTCATTTCCTTTGGTAAAAGAATATGATGTTCCAACTCACTAAAAATTTGCTTCCTTAATGTTGCTCTTGGCTGACACCTTAGCAAAATATATGAAGGATATTTTGGCAAGGAAGGGGTTATGTTCTGTTGCTATATAAAATCTATGCTGTTTTTTCAGTCTGCCACTGTGGTGTGCATTAGGTATACTTTTCCACACCAGAAAGCCAACTCTTCTGGTGCATTGACATTATGACTTGGGGTTTCTACTACATACAATGTCAAGTTTATTTTCCTCCCTCTGAAATTTAATTTCATTTGACTTCTGAACTCTTTAAGGATATAGTCTTCCTATTCCCACATCTGTGACCTAAAACTTCCTGTAGGAGTTTATACTTTAGCCTATACTTGGTTCTTTTTTTCTATTCCAATGCTTATATTTTGTGTATAATATCATATCTTCGTTTCAGTTTTGTTGTTTCTGTTAACAGGCCCAAAGATTGCATCAACTAAGGGGGAAGATTCTGTATTCATATTGATCTTGAAATAATCTCTACTCTTGCTGGGATTAAACCTTGGCTTGTTTTAAATGGCAGCCTAGCACTGACAATGCCTGATGGGCAACCAAAGTGCCCTCATAAGCAGAGTTAATAAAGAATTTCCTGCATGGTCTCCATCTGCTTCTCTTTTCTCTCTGCCCTAAGGACGTCACAGGTGGTCCAATGCAATTAGCAATTTTTTCCATAAAATTTAGGTGGTTCTGTTGGAGCCTAAGCTAATTTCTCATGAAGAGATGAATAGGAGAACATCTCTCTTGTTTGTGAATCTGCAGTTCTGCCAGTTTGTGGAATAGAGTCTGCCCTCTGCCCTCTGGCCACCATGCAAAAATCTTCTTTTGTTTTTTCCCCACCACTTTTTTTGTCAGTCATTGGATGATCTTGTCCATGTTCGAGCTGCTACTAGAGAAGAGCACAGAAGCCAGAAATTGTTCTCAGCAATGAATAACCTGGGAGACAAATGTTTACACTCAGAAAGTGCCGGAACCTAAAATAGAGCATAACTATCCTGCAGCAACATCAGCATCCACCTGCCTGCCTGCAGTTAAAGGGTAAAAAATGTTTATAAGGGTTAGTGTCCAACAAGACAAAAGACTTCATATGAATTAAGCCTACTTGCGGTACAATGCGGTAATCTTTTCAAGTCAAAGAGGTAATAAAAGTACTGATAATATATAAAATCCAAGAACCGTTTAGGCATTTCTTTTTTTTTCTTTTTTTCTTTTTTTTTCTTCATAAAGTACTGTCACATGCTGAAAGGACTTTTCTTTCTCGTGTGTGTGTTGATCTAACGTGGGACATGTTTCTCTGAGAAAAACTTTATGCTAACAGAGCAAATGGTAGGAAGAGGAACTCTTGGCTGCCCATGATCACAGATAGAAGAGAAAGGTGGGGACAAGCTGATCATTGTGAAAGGAACCTCTTTGTTGTCTCACTGAGTCACTTGGCACAGTAATGCGGCACCAGCCCTGTCAGGCTGAGACTGTTTCTCACTCTGCTGTTATCACAGTATGACTGAATCACAGTGCTTGGGACAACGCAAACATTCTTGTGGTTTCTAGAGTAAGTATAGTACTGGCCATATAAGTTCATTTGCCTTCTCCAGCCCTGTGTCTCTCGACGTTTGCTGCTCTGGTCACTGGGAGTGCCAGTCACCACCGAGTCATGGATCCCCCCATCAGGGCTCTCTGTTACAGTGGACAGTGCCGAGAAGGGTTCCTTTTTCTCCAACCTTCCCCGTAAGCAGTAATTAAATTAGCAAATGCTTGAAGGGTCTAAGGCTGAAAATTGATGTTTCACGTCTGAACAATATGGGTGATTTACAGCTTTTATTACTTTTAATAGAAAAAACCAAAACATTTGCATTTTAATTATCCTTCTTTACTCACTCCAGATCTTAGCAATTAGATTTTGCGTATAAGTTCTACAGAAAGATGGTCTTAACATAGTCTAAAAACAGTCAACAGAAAAAATCAGAAGGGATTCCTCTCTCCTAACAATTCTCTTCCCTTAGCTTTCAAACTTTAGACCAGAACAGAAAAGAAGAAAGAAAAAAAAAAAGCTTTCCTAGAATTGCATGCTTTCTTACAGGAGCAATCTTACTTGTTCTGCAGTGAGCGACTGCACCCTGTCCCGGTGAGCTGCAGTGTGATCTCCAACCACTAATCCTGTTTAATGTTGAGGTCTGGGTAAAGCTAGCACAGGATGTTATCTGCCACTTTAGATGTTGAGTAATATCACTAAAACTCATTCCTTGAGAGACCTCTTCTAGGGCTGATGTCATCCTGTAAGTACATAATTATAGCAACCTGCAAAGATTTAATGGCAAAAGTATCTACAACTTTATTCAGTCTAATCAGAAACATTTGAGGACGTGTCTCTAGAATAAAGTTAGTTTTCTGTCTCCCCACTATCTGTCACAGATTTATAGTCTTAAAAACACTTATGAGGATAGTTTTTATATTTGCAACATACTCAATGGAATCAGCATAAATAGCTGTTTTACACTTTAAGCATTCAAGTAACTATCCTGGAAATAAATCATAAATGTGAGAGCAGGAAAGGGCTCTGGATCTCTGAGAAGAATGAAAGAAAAGGTGGGGTACCAAAGGGCACAGGTTTTCATAATGGATCAACAATTAGTTTACTAATTTTAAAAGGTTTTTCAGGGCTCTTTTTCACAAAATTTGTTGAGACAAAATTTCAGAAATGGAGTTTTTTCGTGACTAAGGCAGCTAAGACAAATCCTCAAGAAAAGACATAAACATTAAATTTTGAGTTCATAGTAAGAGTGTAAGTGGGAAAATTCACTTAAAAGTAGAATTAAACTAGGATGAATATCTAGTTCTGAAGGCAGAACTCATCAATCATCAAAATATGACAAAAATGTCAATGTTACAACATGTCAGAGAAGAAGACAGGGAGTTTGGGGATTTTGTGTGGGTTTCGTTGTTGTTTTTTAGAGGAGTGTCACATTGACAAATTGGGCTGTCACAGAGCAAGTAATAAAGTTGCTGGATAAAGTGTTGTGTTTCTGCTGAATATTTCATGTCCAGGACACCATTCACAAACAACTCACACTCTGCAGTGAGGAGCAGCAGGGGGATCGTGGGGCGCAGCTGTGTCCATGCCACTCTGCTGGCCCCACGTTGATCAACTCAACGAATGTGTCTCCAACACGAGGCAACATGTGGATGGCACACAAGACCTGACCCAAAGTGACAAAGAGGGCAGAGGAAGAACTGTCCCTTTTGGTGCTTTTGCTGATGCTGGTGACTGCCAGCACTGCTGATTAACAGGCTGCTAATTGGTTCAGCAGTGAGGGGCCAGGTGGCTCGGCAGCAGCCTGTGCCACAGTGTTCCTGACCCCTGCTTGTCTCTGCTCTTCACTCAGGGACCTCATGCTCCTCACATCTGCAGACATGTCCAGCACTGGTCCTGCAACGATGGGCAACAGGCCACACCAGCAGCCATTTAATTCCTCAGCAATCAGAGAAGCAGCTCCTCAAACCTGCCTTGTGTGCAGAAGGGAGGGAAACACCTTTATTATCATGTCCTCAGTTATGCTCACATACACCCCTTTCCTAGTAATTTCGCTGTCCTTGTACTTGTCTTCACATATGAAGCAGCAAGCACCTTCACATAGTTATCTTTAAAACAAATCAGCAACACCAGGCACAACTTTTTACCCTCCTTTGCATTTCCCCTGGTCATTGTAGATATTTATGAAAAATTTATGAGCTCTTTTCACAGCCTACCAGTACAACTAGGAGCTGGCAGAATAGCAGTGGTGTCTGAGGTAAGTAATAGGCTGGAGTACCTGATACTGTCTCCAGCATTAAAACTGGACTACATGCAACACTGGACACTTGTCTTTCTGCTTCCAGGGAAGACCTGTGTGTTGTCTCAGTGTAACCATCAGAAAGCTAAATGCCTGGTACATGTCAAGTGCTCTCTTTATTGTGAGAAGAGACGAGACACTTTCCTAGAGAGATTAATCCAATTTTAAGGTGAGGTGGTTTATGTAATGAAAATACCCATATGTTCCTCTGAAAATGAAAGCACCATAAACCTCAGGATGAAAGAATGCCATCATGGATAAAGTAAGACAAAGAAGGAGTGTATATTGGAGTCACTGAAACAGACACATAATACCTGCATGAAAAATTGAACTGTACCTCTATTCTCTAATGTCCTGGTTTTCTTGTTCTGTAAGGCAGCCTAAAGAAAAAAAAGAGGAGAAAGACTGAAAAAGTTCTATAAAAGAATATTCACTCTTGAGAAACAATGAAAGGAAGGAAATCTTCTCTAGTGAGAAGGAGCTTCTCACATCCTGGGGCCTTTGCCCAGTGCTATCAGATGCTGAACATCCATTACTACCAATAGCCACCGAGTGATGCCCTTCATTTCTGATCCATTCTTTTTGTTTTGAAGATGAAACGCAAGGTATAGAAAAGAAAAATGAAAAGTAGCTCCTATGTGGCTATAAACAGACAGAAAACTAGTCAAGCATGAGCTCAGTCAATGAATTTCATTGGTAATAGGTAGAACAGGAGTTCTGCAGAGACTGGGGGTACTAAGAACAAGGAAACACAGCTCGGAAGGCGTTGGCCATGCAGTGACACATGCAAGGATGCATCTTGTTCTGTGATATGATTTCCCGTTCCTGTTTAAAGATGTCTAACTTGTAAAGGCAGGGGAGTCCCCAGAAAGTAGGAGGCCTGGATGAGAGCAGCATCTAAGAAGCATTCTGCAGCTTCAGCTAAGGAAACAAGGATGTCTGCTGGGAACCTAACATTGCATATCAGTTGTGGATTGTGTTTGTCACACTCACTGTTGGGAAAGAAACACTTCAAAGACTTGTATACCAGTAGCTTTTCGACCCAGCTTTTCCTGCTGCTTTTCTCCTTGGGATTTATTAGCTGAGCAAGAGGACAAGTTCTAAAAGCTTCATACCACAGGTAGGGAATTTTAAAACCCTTCCGTTAGTCCCTAGTTAATGGAGAAAAAATCTGGATTTGAGGATATAAACATGTGGTTTTTGAACATCACTATGAAGAAATAAGGACAAAAAATAAACTAACAAACCGATAAAAATTAGGGAAGAGCTCAAATGTGAATATTGATAGACACACACACTTAAGCATGCCTAGCCTGGTGTAGGTGAAATATTCACCCAGATGTAAACACAATTTCCATCTCATATTTTTAATCTCCTCTTACTTTGGCTGGAGTATGAGTTTCACATACTTACCAAAAATATGGAAAACGATTCCCGAATTTTGCCTGATATCTCTGTATACTTGTCTATAGTTAAGAGAATGAAGACTGACAGGTGATCTTCTCAGGATCTGAGCTGTTTTAATCTGGCACTGCAATATCCCACCAGAGTGATAAAACCGGAGTGCACCCTACAAGCCCACAGAGTTTTTCCTGTCCGAGGCTGACCACCATCCATGGGAAACATCGCATCCCGTTTCTTTTGCTCTGTATCCCCATCATGGGAGGAGCACTGCCCAAGTCCTTGTGAATTTTGTTTTCAAGGAAATCCAGCCTATTTTGTACACAGTGAAGCATGCTAAGGATTGTACTTATGCTTGAGTGGAGCATTGGTGTTTGTGCTATCCATGCCACTTCAGCCCGGTTAAAATGAAATAGTGGCACTTCCACTAGTATTAACACTATTTCATAGACACTTCGAGAGAACATAATTTGTGCATAACATGAGCCCACATTAATCACTCCCAAATATCTCTGAGGGGACAGTTCTACCCCAGGAAACAGTACATTGTACACCCAAGTAGCTGAGAAACTGTTCTTGTGAATGAAGTGTGTCTAAAAAAGGAGGGCCAATGACACGGAAAAAAGGGCAGGTGACTCAAGAGGAGTACAGGGGCCTCATTAGGTCATGCAGAGAGGAAACTGGAAAGGCAAAAGACCGGCTAGAACTCAGGCCGACCACTGTTGTAAGGGACAACCAAAAATGTTATTACGAATACTTCAACAACAAAAAGAGGGCCAAGGAGAATCTCCATCCCTTATTGGGTGCAGGAGGTAATATTGCTAACAAGCACAAGGGAAAGGCTAAGGTACTTAATGCCTTCTTTGTCTGAGTCTTTAATAGTCAGACTGGCTATTCCCACGGTATTCAGCCCCCAGTGCTAGAAGATAGGGAAGGAGAGCAGAATAAATCTGCCATAACGCAGGACGAAGCAGTTAAATACCTGCTAGGCCACTTGGACACTTACAAGTCTGTGGGGCCAGATGGGATCCATATAAGAGCGCTGAGGGAACGGGCAGAGGAGCTGGCCTAGCCACTTTCCATCATCTGTCAGCAGTTCTGGCTAAAAGGGGAGGTCCCAGACGACTGGAGGATCACCAATGTAACACCCGTCTACAAGAAGGGCCGAAAGGAGGATCCCAGAAACTACAGGCTTGTCAGCCTGACCTCGGTGCCAAGGAAGATTATGGAGCGATTCATCCTGAGGGTACTCACCGGGCATGTGCAGGACAACAAGGGGATCAGGCCCAGCCAACATGGATTCATGACAGGCGGGTCCTGCTGACCAACCTGATCTCCTTCTATGACCAGTTGACCCACCTACTGGATGAGGGAAAGGCTGTGGATGTTGTCTACCTGGACTTTCGTAAGGCCTTTGACACTGTTCCCCACAGCACCCTCTTGGACAAACTAACTACCCATGGTTTGGATGGGTGTATTCTTCACTGGATATAGAACTAGCCGAATGGCCGAGCCCAGAGAGTGGTGGTGAATGGAGTTAAATCCAGCTGGTGGTTGGTCACGAGTGGTGTTCTGTAGGGCTCAGTTTTGGGTCTGGTCTTGTTTAACGTCTTTATCAATGATCTGGATGACGGGATTGAGTACTCCCTCAGTAAGTTTGCAGCTGACACCAAGGTGGGTGGGAGTGTTGATCTGCTTGCGGGTGGGAAGGCTCTGCAGGGGGATCTGGACAGGTTGGATTGATGGGCCGAGGCCAATAGTATGATGTTCCAGAAGGCCAAATGCTGGGTCCTTCACTTAGGTCACAGCAATCCCATGCAACGCTACAGGCTTGGGGAGGAGTGGCTGGAGAGCTGCCCGGCGGAAAAGGATCTTGGCGTGTTGGTCGACAGCCGGCTAAACACAAGCCAGCATTGTGCCCAGGTGGCCAAGCAGGCCAAAGACATCCTGGCTTGTATCAGGAATGGTGTGGCCAGCAGCAGCAGGGAGGTGATTGTGCCCCTGTACTCAGCACTGGTGAGGCCGCAGCTGGAGTACTGTGATCAGTTTTGGGCCTCTCACTACAAGAAAGACTTTGAGATACTGCAGAGTGTTCAGAGAAGCACAGCAAGGCTGATGAAGGGTCCAGAGAACAAGTCTTAGAAGGAGCGACTGAGGGAGCTGAGGCTCTTTAGTCTGGAGAAGAGGAGGATGAAGGGGGACCTTATTGATCTCTACACCTACCTGAAAGGAAGTTGCAGTGGGGCAGGTGTTGGTCTTTTCTCCCAAGTAACTAGCGATAGGATGAGAGGCAATGGCCTCAAGTTGCATCAGAGGAGATTTAGATTGGATATTAGGAAAAATATTTATACTGAGAGACTGGTCAGGCAGTAGAAGAGGCTCTCCAGGGAAGTGGTGGAGCAACAATCCCTGGAGGTGTTCAAAAAACATGTAGATGTGGCACTTCAGGACATGTTTTAGTATGTATTGTGGTGTTGGGCTGACAGTTGACGGACTTGATCTTAGAGGTCTTTTCCAACCTTAATGAGTGTATGATTCTACAATTCTATAATTAGTAAAACTGTGCAGAACAGCTATAGTGATTCAGATTCACAACCTATTATAATATTTAAGTAAAGAAAAGTCTTTCCATATTTCTTCTCATATGTTTTGTATAAAACATGAGTTGCAATGTGTTTTAGACTCTCTAAACAGGCTGTTATCTTAAAATTATCTCTGTAAAAATACTGCTGAAAAAAATTCCATATTTATTTGTTCCCGAGGATTTAGTTCACGTACAAGGAATATATAAAAAATACATTCAGTGAAATTAAGTTGTAAACATGGCTCTTTTGCACCCCTAGTATTTTGTAAACAACAAATTCACTTTTAAAAAATAGTGATCTATTGAGACTGAGAAATCATAAGACTAGGAGCTGAGCTAGTATAAATCATGGTAGATATATGGAAATGGAACTACACTGATTTACGTCAGCTATGGGGTCTGACCTAGTATTAATACAACACAGTTACATACATCTCTTTACTCTGGACTCATATTCATTTTCTAGAAATTCATCAAGTACTGGCTCAACTCAAAAAGCCACTAAGTGTCCAACAGCCTCATGAAGACTTTCTAGGATATTCCTAGAGTTTCATAACCATCTCACTTCTTTTGCAAAAGATCACCATAAATGCCCATTAATTGAGCCTGCTGTGCTCAAGAAACAACAATCATCAAGCAACTTCTTACTGCAGACATACATAGACAAGAAAGATCAGTTCGCTAGTAGCAGACTTGTCTGGACTAAGCAATATTACCTGGACATAAAACAGTACAGGACTTCAGAGTTATCAGCCTCACATTTTGTCCTATTGCTTCGTCTCTTTGTGCACTTATAATGACATATGAATTTGTGTTGGTGTCAGTAGCCTGATTTATGCGTCATTATGATCTAAGAATAACATATTGAAAACAACAAGGATATAAAAATAGAGGAAAACCTAATTCTCAATTCAACAAAAGCAACTTCCTTTTTATCTTTTAAAGCACTTGCAAAAGAAGATTCGGATATTTTAGAACCTGCTTCATTTTGGTTTCATCATGTTTGTTTACTTTTAAAGCAAAGTTTCAAAGAATTATTCAAGTCCAAGAAAGGCACCATCTTCATTCAACATTTTCCAAGGTTCCAGCTTCAGGAGTAAAGATTTCTCAGGACTTTTCTCAGGGTTTCCTTCAGGATAAAAATTTCTCAGTTCAGATGCAATAGCCATTTTAATTAAATGCTTCATTCTGTTTTGCTGTGCTACCATATTTTTCTTGCAGCTACTGTCATTCCCAAAACAAATAAATTAATAGCAATTTGAGGGACTCTTCCTTTTCCTAAAAACAAGAGAAAGAAAAAAAAGGTACTGTTCACATGTCTTAGCTTATGAGAAGAACTATGAAAAGTTTCTTAGACAGCTATTGCAATGAAATTCAGGGTGATACAGTAGGTATTAACTTTTTTCATATCTTTAAAAGCAGATATCCAAATGCCTACAGAAGGAAGAGTTTCTGTCTCCCAGAAGATACAGATCAGGAGACTGCCCTTCAGCCTGTGTTTCATGATGCTTGGAAAAAATTGTACCCATGCAGGAGCCTTTGAGAAGCTTCCTTCTGAACTAACAAATTCCCTGGAAAAAATCCGTTCATACATAGTTACTTGACTGTAGTGTCTGACTAAAAATACTTTCCAAAGGACGTATTCCAAAACAAATATTTCAGACCCTCATTCTCTGAGATAAAGTATTTTTAGTCTGCAAGAACTGGGCATTATAATAATTAATTCCAACAGGATCATTTTATCCAAGGTTTTATTTTCTGGTTGATCAGAACTAACTTACTAGTCCTGGATTTCTAATTAGAAGTGTTTCTACTAGGTGCTCCTAAAGCCCATAAATGTTTCTTTCTGCAGACAGTGCATTTATCAACAGCAATCCCGAATCTGTGATACCTGTCGCTTGAATAAATAACCTATTGTTTCCACTTTGCGAAACTGTTTCAGTGAAAGTCCTTGGAAGGGCTCTGGCAGGCAAGCTGAACCTGATAAGTGGCTACACACTTAACTCCTTAGACATTAGCCTTTGATCACATCTGGGACTAGGAGCAGATCCAGCTGCACCTAAACTCTTCTCTGAGAGAAAGTTTAGAACGCAAGGGGGTCTGCTCTGAACCTCGTGACTCAATGGGAGGGCTCTCCTTTTGCCACTTGTCAGACTCCCTTACCCCTTTTAATGAAACAATGTCTCAAATGGACTGTCAGTTTAAACTGAAAAGTGTTTTCTTAATATTTTAATTGCTCTGAGGAACAGAGCATAGCTAAAGGGAAAAAAATTTAAAAAAAACCACCAGACTCACATTATGAAGTACAGTCAACATTTTGAGTGTATAAATGAGGGGATCAAGACTTACATATTCTGAAGAAATTTTTTATATTGCTTGAAAATTTTTTTCTCAGCTGTTTCCACAGGAATGCTATATACAAACTGTTGATCACCTGCAAAACTGACTCACAGTAAAGAGGAAATCACGGCTGCCTGTAAAAATGCATCCTAAGAAAAAGCTGATGGAGTTGGTCACCTAACAATGTGATAGAGATCCAATATGTGTTTCTTCACATACCCATGAATCACATAATTTTGAAGAATAGTGTGATGTGTTAAAATCAAACACATAAACACACAAAAAAAAAAGAATTTTTGAGAACAGGTGCTTTCTCTTCAAATGCAAAATCCTGGATTTTTGTAGCACCCTGTCATTTGTAATAATTAGTGTCATTGCAAATTAAAGAGTTTTTTAACTATTTGGGGATTTTGGAAAGTAGATTTGTTTTGGTTTGGCCTGGATAAATGCCAGATGTCCACCAAAACCACTCTATCAGAGAATATATGATGAAAATCTCAAGGGTCGAGATCAGGACAGGGAGAGATCACTCACCAATTAATGTCACAGACAAAACAGACTGAACTTGGGGAGAAAAAGGAAATTTAATGTATCTCAAATCAAATCAGAGTAGGATAGTGAGAAATAAACCCAAATCTTCAAGTACCTTCGCCCCACTCCTCCCTTCTTCCCAGGCTCACCTTCACTCCAATTTCTCTACCTCCTTCCCACCCCGAGCGGCACAGGGGGACAGGGAAAGGGGGTTGTGGTCAGCTCATCACATGTTGTCTCTGCCACTCATTCCTCCTCAGGGGGAGGACTTCTCACACTCTGCCCCTGCTCCAGCGTGAATTCCCTCTCACGGGAGGCAGCTCTCCACAAACTTCTCCAACATGAGTCCTTGCCATGGGCTGCAGCTCTGCACAAACTGCCCCAGAGCGGGTCCTTCCCACGGGGTGCAGTCCTTCAGGAACAGGTTGACCCAACATGGGTCTCCAGTGGGGTCACAAGTCCTGCCAGCAAACCTGCTCCAGAGTGGGCTTCTCTCTCCACGGGACCACAGGTCCTGTCAGGACCCTGCTCCAGCGCAGGCTCCCCATGAGGTTCACAGCTTCCTTCAGGCATACACCTGCTCTGGCCTAGGGTCCCTTCCATGGGCTGCAGGTGGATATCTGCTCCACCCTGGACCTCCATGGGCTGCAGGGTGACAACCTGTCTCGCCATGTTCTTTTTCACAAGCTGCAAGGGAAGACTCTCTGCTCTGGCATCTCAAGCACCTCCTCCCCCCTCCTTCTTCACTGACCTTGGTGTCTGCAGAGTTGTTTCTTTCTCATCGTCTCACTCCTCTCTCCAAATGCCATCTCCCAGCAGTTTTTTTTTCCCCTTCTTAACTGTGTTATCCCAGAGGTGCTAACACCATCACTGATTGGCTTGGCCTTGGCCAGCGGAGGGTCCATCTTAGAGCCAGCTAATACTGACTTTATCAGACATGGGGGAAGCTTCTCAGAACATCTCACAGAAACCATCCCTATAGCCCCACCACTACCAAAACGATACCACGCAAACCCATAACAGCATTCCTTTCTCATAGATTGACTGAAAATTATCTATCAAAGTACAAGTGTTTTTATTATTTTTTTATTTTCACAGAGTCACAGAATCACAGAATGGTTGGGGTTGGAAGGGACCTCTGTGGGTCATCTAGTCCAACCCTCCTGCCGAAGAAGGGTCACCTACAGCAGGCTGCACAGGATCTTGTCCAGGCGGGTC
>Ga0065711_1037717_pt1 | contig 19537 bp, 18 predicted proteins | sample Hoacrofraction12_FD_59098 | JGI IMG/M metagenome (GOLD analysis project Ga0065711, IMG submission 59098) | Hoatzin crop microbial communities from Cojedes, Venezuela - Epithelial fraction 12 v2 (version 2) | ecosystem: Host-associated > Birds > Digestive system > Esophagus > Crop | place...
CCTCTGAGGGTGATGGAGCACTGGAACAGGCTGCCCAGGGAGGTTGTGGAGTCTCCTTCTCTGGAGATATTCAAGACCTGCCTGGACAAGGTCCTCTACAGCCTACTGTAGGTGACCCTGCTTCGGCAGGAGTGTTGGACTAGATGACGGACAGAGGTCCCTTCCAACCCCTAACATTCTGTGATTCTGTGATTCTGTGATGCCATTTGCCTTCTTGGCCACCTGAGCACACTGCTGGCTCATGTTCAGCTGGTTGTCAACCAATAACTCAAGGTCCTTTTCCGCCAGGCAGCTTTCCAGCCACTCCTCCCCAAGTCTGTAACTTTGCATGAGGTTGTTGTGACGTAAGTGCAGGACCCAGCATTTGGCCTTGTTGAACCTCATACAGTTGGCCTTGGCACCCATCTATCCAGTCTGTCCAGATCCCTCTGCAGTGCCTGCATACCCTCAGGCAGATGAACACCCTTGCCCATCTTGATATCTTCTGTAAACTTACTGAGGGTATACTTGATCCCCTCATCCACATCATTGCTAAAGATATTAAACTGAACTGACCCCAGTACCACTTGTGAATGCCTGACAACTGAATTTCATTCCGTTCACCAGAACTCTTTGGGCCCAGCCATCCAGCCAGTTTTTTACCCAGCAAGATAAATACCTGTTGAAGCCATGAACAGACACTTTCTCCAAGAGAATGCTGTGTGAAACAGTGTCAAAGACTTTACTAGAGTCTAGGTAAAGAACATCCACAGCCTTTCCCTCTGTCACCCAGTTCAGTCTATTTTGAGTCTGTTCTTGATTTTTATAAAGTTTAATATCTAGTTTAAATCCACTTTAATGGCTGTAGTTCAGAGTATTGATTATCTGGTGACCATTAATACTGTTTTAGGGTATTGTCCTGTCATGGTAAAGGTGCAGATATTTGTTTCTGAAGGCCGATCATGCATATGAACCAGACTTCTGAGATCCTTGAAAAGTATTGTCACCTCCATATCGTGATTGCTCATTCCTCATTACTGTAAAGTGAAGTGAAGGAGCTCATTGTACTTAGAAATCACTTGACTTTAAGCTGAAAGAGGTTTGGGATTGTGAGTGGCAGTCTCACAGAGGCTCTCAAACCTGGTATAAGGGAAGAAATAGCCAATTCTTAAGCATTTCCTGTTAGCTGGTTTAGTTGATCTGCTTGTTGGGAATCCATTTTTTTTGACTCTAACTTCCTCCATGTGCTGTACAGGGATCATTGTTGTCAAACTAAGGGCTATGAATTTCATTTTTTGAGCCAGAGTTTAAATCCAGTATCAGTCTTCAGTGCCACCATATAAATCTCATGGACCAAATCACATGTAAAATAGAAACCCAAATTATAGTTTCAAAAATAACTTAATAAACAACTAACAAACCCCACTGTCTTGCCTTCTTTCATATTACCAAGCAGATTTGCGCCGCAGAATAACTGCTAGATCTCAAAACATGATTTATTTTGCTCCCTTTTTTTCCCCTGTATGTCTAACCCACTATTTTTCTATCTGCATCTCCACTGTTAGTTATCACTATGGGACCTGTAGTCCATCTTCCATTCTCTCTTACTGAAGCATTTGAAATAATAATGGTTTAAGAGAAGGAGAGGGCTGTGTTTTGTATCTGACGTCTTACTGAAAGGAAGATATAGAAATAGTAAAGTGTTGTTCTCATATAAGATTTGCTAATCACAAGAAACCAGATTCTGTCACGTGTATCCATAAGAGTAATCATATGGTATATAAATAGAATTGTTTTTAAATAGAATAGCTGTCAAAGTCTTCAGTCAGGCTTCATCAGCAGCTCTTTAAGTGAAAAGATTGATTGAAAAGGAAAGTCAGTCAGCAGCAATTTAGTGTGAGGGCTAATAATCAGCACTTCAGTTTCATTCCTGTTAAGCTCAAGAAAGTCATTTGACATAGATGACACTACGAACTATACAACATAAATACTGATGTCTTGCAGACCTCACACAAGCAGACAAAAAAGATATATGTATATTATAGTATGTGGTAGCACAATATATTGTCCATATGATTACCGAGGCGGTATTTACACTTAAAAGAAAATAAAATGAGTTCTCTCTCCAGATCTCACCTCCTATAAATTTAAATAGAAGAAATAAGAAAACAATGCTAAAAAAAAGAATCTTTTCAGAATTTGAGGAAAATATTGCAAAAAGATTGTGAAGGTGTAGTCATGTAAGAATATGTGTATACTCAATATATTGGTCTTAAAAGATTTGTGTGTGTAATGCAGATTCTAGTGAAGATTCATTGACTTGAATAAGGTAATCAACAGCTCCTAGCAGCAGTTTCAAAGGTTAATCTGCCTTCATTTTTACCTCTTTAGCTAATTTACCATTTGCACTCTTAAATTAGGAGCAAGATAAAAGAGAACTGCTGCTTTGAGTGACAGTTTCTGAAGCCTTCTGCTTACAGCAGCAATGATTGGGTCCTGTTCAAGAGATGGATTGCAAGCCCCTGGTAACACCAGTGCCACAAAGGCTGCTGGAGGGGCTTTCAGCATTTATCTTCTAGAGATGTCGCAAAACTGCAGGAGTGTGTGGAAGATAACTTCCTAAAGCAGTTGCTAAGTGAGCCCACCAGGGGAGGTACCTTGCTAGACCTGCTAACAGAGAAAGACTGATGGGAGATGTGGTAGTCGGAGGCTATCTTGGGATTAGCGACCATGAAATAGAGTTCTCAGTTTGTGGCGAAGTAAAGAGGGGGGCCATCAAATCCACGACCATGAGCTTTCAGAGGGCAGACTTTGGCCTGTTCAGGACACTGGCTGAGAGGGTCCCCTGGGAGAGAGTCAAGAATGGCAAAGGGGTCAGGCAGTCTGGACGTCCTTCAAGGAGGAAGTATTAAAGGCACAGGAGCAGGCTGTCCCCATGTGCCGCAAGACAAACTGACAGGGAAGATGACCGGCCTGACTGAACAGGGAGCTCTTGCTGGGACTCAGGGAAAAACGGAGGGCTTACCACTTATGGAAGAAAGGGCAGGTGTCTCAGGAGGAGTACAGGGGTCTCGTTAGGTCATGCAGAGAGGAAATTAGGAAGGCAGAATCCCAGCTAGAACTCAGGCTGGCCACAGTTCTAAGGGACAACAAAAATGTATTTACAAATACCTCAACAACAAAAAGAAGGCCAAGGAGAGTCTGCATCCCTTATTAGATGCGGGGGGAAATATTGCCAACCTGAATGAGGAAAAGGCTGAAGAGCTTAATACCTGCTTTTCCTCATTCTGAAATAGTCAGGCTAGTTATTCCCAGGATAGTCAGCCCCCAGTGTGGAAGATAGAGAAAGAGTGCGGAACAAACTTCCCATAATCCAGGAGGAAGCAGTTAATGACCTGTTGTGCCACCTGGACACTTGCAAGTTTAGGGGCCGGATGGGATCCACCCAAGAGTGCTGAGGGAACTGGCGGAGGAGCTGGTCTCTGTCATCTATCAGCAGTCCTGGCTAACAGGGGAGGTCCCAGATAACTGGAGGATCACCAGTGTAACACTAATCTACAAAAAGGACTGGAAGGATGATCCCAGAAACTACAGGCCTGTCAGCCTGACCTCCATGCCGGGCAAGATTATGGAACGGTTGATCCTGAACGTGCTCACCGGGCATGTGAAGGACAACAAGGGGATCAGGCCCAGCCAGCAAGGGATTCAAGAAAGGCAGGTCCTGCTTGACCAACCTGATCTCCTCCTATGACCAGGTGACCTGCCTAGTGGATGAGGGAAAGGCTGTGGGTGTCGTCTACCTGGACTTCAGTAAGGCCTTTGACACTGTTCTCCACAGCATCCTCCTGGAGAAACTAGCTGCCCATGGTTTAGATGGGTGTACTCTTCGCTGGATAAAGGACTGGCTGAATGGCCGAGTGCAGAGAGTGGTGGTGAAAGGAGTTAAATCCAGTTGGTGGCCGGTCACAAGTGGTGTTCCCCAGGGCTCAGTTTTGGGTCCGATCTTGTTTAACACCTTTATCATTGATCTGGATGAGGGGATTGAGTGCTCCCTCAGTAAGTCTGCAGATGACACCACGTTGAGTGGGAGTGTTGATCTGCTCAAGTGTAGGAAGGCTCTGCAGAGGGATCTTGACAGACTGGATCGATGGGCTGAGGACAACTGTATGAGGTTCAACAAGGCCAAATGCTGGGTGCTGTACTTGGGTCATAACAATCCTGTGCAAAGCTACAGGCTTGGGAAGGAGTGGCTGGAGAGCTGCCCAGCAGAAAAGGACCTAGGGTAGTTGGTCAACAGCCAGCTGAACATGAGCCAGCAGTGTGCCCAGGTGGTCAAGAAGGCCAACGGCATCCTGGCTTGTATCAGGAATGGTGTGGCCAGCAGGAGTAGGGAGGTGATTGTGCCCATGTACTTAGCACTGGTGAGGCTGCACCATGAGTACTGTGTTCCATTTTGTGTCCCTCACTACAAGAAGGACATCGAGGTGCTGGAGTGTGTCCAGAGAAGAGTAACGAGGCTGGTGAGGGGTCTAGAGAACAAGTCTTATGAGGAGCGTCTGAGGTAGCTGTGGCTTTTTAGTCTGGAGAAGAGGAGGCTGAGGGCAGACCTTACTGCTCTCTACAATGATATGAAAGGAGGTTGTAGTAAGGCAGGTGTTGGTCTCTTCTCTCAGGTAACTAGTGACAGGATGAGAGACAATTGCCTCAAGTTGCATGAGCGGAGGTTTAGATCAGATATTAGGAAAAATGTCTTTACTGGAAGAGGGTTACGTATTGGAACAGGCTGCCCAGGGAAGTGGTGGAGTCACCATCGGTGGAGGTCTTCAAGAAATGTAGAAGTGGCACTTTGGGGCATAGTTTAGTAGGCATGGTGATGTTGGATTGACAGTTGGACTTGATGATCTTAGAGGTCTTTTCTGACCCATAACTTTATGATTCTTTTATCTTCTGGTACAGTTCAGAACTTAAAGCAGCTCTGCTGTTACCTTTTAGTGTGGGATATTAGTGGGGGTTGACTCATGCATTTCTTATTGTAAGGACTTTGAAGAGTGTTCTGCATCACCAAATGCATTTGTTCTTCCATCACAATGTCCTGAAAGCTAGCAGGAAATTTTCCTCTACCCATCAGAAGGAATGAAATTGCCACCCAGTCTTTGAAAATTTAAAGATGTATGAATTCCAAAGACTAATCTGGCACTCAAATTTGGAGGAAAAAACATTTAAAGGTGTGGGATTTTAAATAAAATAAATGTAACTTCTTTACATTTCATAGTAAGAAGGCTACCAATCTCCCATGTACTGTTCTTTTCCCCTGCATGTGGCAGTATCAGTTGGCAAAGAGATCATGCTGTTCTTAAATGAAGAGCCTTTTCCATTGACTTTGAAGTAAAGCTGTTTGAGGAAGTTCCTTTTTCTTAGCATTTTCACGTGTTTATTGGCATTAAAATTTACTGCATTACAGTAATAAGACGCCTTCATTTTATACTTCCTTATTAGAAAATACATTATCTTCCTTGTAGCGTATGGGAGCGATTATTAAAGTGATGGCAATAAGAGTAATTTCTAGTTAGCAAGCTAGTTGTTTATTCTAGTTCATTATCACTGAATCTGACTGCTCCATAGTAGTCTTTTAATAGTAAAGGAAAAAATACAGGCTTGTGTCATCAAGATGTTGATGTAAATACCTGACGTTTTAGGAACAGGCACTCTGCAAAGTTCCCTTTAGTCGCAATAACCATAGGAATGTAGAAGGTTATTGCTTAGTAATTACCCATTTCTACTATTCTGAGATTAGCAGAACAGACAGTTTTACATATCTGACTACCAAGTTATAAGATTACTTTAAAATATGATACCAGACTCATTAAGGAGGCTAGTAATACCTGATGTGCTTAAGCAGTTCATTTAAAGTTCGTAGACCACTACATTTTTATATTAACTTCTATTTAATTTATATTTATGTATTATATTTGTATTTACATAAATATTTTATATAATAAATTATATATAATGCAAAGACAAGGAAAAAAAAGGCATTCAGTGCAGAGAAATAGTGCAGACTGTTAACCACCTGTGGATGACATGATAAATTTCTACTTGTTTTAGTTTCCAGCATAGGTAAATTTCATCTTTCTGAGTGCAAAAGAGTAATCAGTACTTGCTAAATGCAAAATTGCATTATTTCATTGAGGATTTTCTTCTAAAACAACAAAAACAAATAGTCTCGCTTTCTCTTTGTCTTCCACAAATTTACAGCCAAGGAGAAATAGAAAACTTATAGCCATGACTGACTCACTCCACTCAATCTATTTGTAAAAACATACTTTTATCTCTCCAGTATGTATTTCAAGCATTGGAAACTAAAACACTCCCAAAATATCAAGACAAGTAAAGTGTACCAGCTGAACTACAGGTAAATTATTTCTCCCTTGCTGTTCAAATGTAATCCAGAATAGCTGCTTTTATTGCCTTTGCAACTTCTTAATAATTCTTAAAATAATTTTTAGAAATGTCTTTCTTATTTTTTAACTGTTTTGTAAAATAGTCTCTTCTAAGACAAAACATTGTCTCAGATAACAGCTCTGACAAAGCCTCATGTGAAAGCTATCCTGTTTCCGGTTTAAACTTGTTTGAAGTTTCTATTTATTAATATAGAATCAATCAAGTTGTGCTAGGGGAGGTTTAAATTGGATATGAGAAAGAATTTATTCACCAAAAGGCTTATCAAACACTGGAACAGGCTGCCCAGGGAAAGGATTGAGTCACCATCCTCGGAGGTATTTAAAAGACATGTAGACGTGGCACTTAGAGACAAGGTTTAGTGATCAACCTGCTATAGCAGTAGGTTAATGGTTGGACTTGATCATTTTAAAGGTCTTGTCCAACAAAAATGATTCTCTGATTCTATAATATAAAAAATACAATATATAACATAAAATGCAATATATACAACATATATATTACATATCGTTAAACTTTTATTTATTCGCTTTTCGTTTATTATCATATTCTTCTTATTTCTTTCGCTCTCGGACTTGTTTTTAGGTAGAGAAACAAATGGCCAATACCCACATTCAGAGACACAGAGACATCAAGGCAATATGCTCAGAAGTAACCTATGCATTTGGAAGAGTTAAGTCTCACATGCATGATAAAATTATGGTGATTGACAAGTCCTCATGTATCAGTAAACTGGCTGAGTGATATTAGATAAGCTGTTGGGATCAAGCAAGAAACCGATCAAGCAAGAATACCCTGCCTGCTTGAATTCAAAGTATTTGAAGAACCAACCGGAAATGTGTCTGTGCCTGTTCAGAGCAGAGACGGAGGTGTTTTGATAATGGACAGTGCATGAGAGTAGATATTTTGATCACCTCTCTAATGTCCAAATGTCTATAAATTTGAAATAAATTGAACTACATTTACAATCCCACGTAAGTTGTCGGCTAAGAACAAACATAAAATAATTTCTGCTATTCATTGATAATTTTGATTATGTATCTGATCTTAGTAAAAGTTAGGGGAAACAAGCCTCTACGGTATGAGTTTTTTTCTGGTTTTGTGAATATTGGCTACGCACTGCAACTAAATTCTCCACTATTCTATAAGAAACCCATAATGTCATAATCATAGAATCATAGGTTGGAAAAGACCTCTAAGATCATGAAGTTCACCTGGCTATTTGACACATAATTAAAAATATCAAAGTGTTATAAAACTTCCAGTTATTAAGAAGGTCAGTATCTTTCTTATAAAGTGAATTTTTGATCAAAACTCATTAACTTTATTAGCTCTAAATGTTGTTACTAAATAACTTCAGTTTGACAAAACCTTGAATGAATTACAGGCTGAGTTCCACTGAGAGGTTATGCTGTTTCCCGATGAGATACAGAACTGGTTGTGTCTTAAATGGTCTCTATAAACTCAGAATGAAGAGCCCAGACTCTTTCAGAGTCTACATTTTCAGAGGGGCTCTTTTCACATCTTTGCCAGAAAGATGTGAAATCTTTGTGCCTGGCAACTCTGCCAGCTTTGAAGACATGCCACCTACCAGAGTCCTCATTTTCCTACAATTTTAATACTTGTTGTTCCAGTATCCCCAAATGATCATGGGACAAAGAGTCTGTAAATCCTGAAACAAAACTCATATGACATCCTGATAGCTGTAAAGCCTTGAACCTTCATGAGGGATTGAAAGCAATTTTCATTCTTGAGAATTTCCACAGTATGCGTACCAAGAAGTTCAAATTAATTTAATTCACCAAGAAGATACTGTGCTGCTGATAAAACACTGTTTCAGAATTTCCATGGTTTCTAAAACCATATTTTATAGTTGTTTTTCAAGATTTTTAAGTGTTTTGTAATTAGAATAAAAGAAAAAATAATGCAACATATTAAACTGAAAATAATGAATTCCAAACTTGAGCAAATTTCCTTTTGGCCTGCAACGGCCTGATTTTTTTTTCCCCTTCTAGGAGCAGGATGGGGATTAGCAATGTTCTTGACTTTCCCTTTGAAACCATCTTTTCTCCCCTAATCTTAGTTTTGTATGATGTAATCCTGTAAATGTTTGGGAGACAAAGACAACGCACCGATTTCTTTCTTCCTTGTTAATTGCTTCATCCTTGTACTGCTTTCAATCCTTTCTAAAGAACAAGGAAAAGAGGAAACTTCTTTTGTAAATCTATTCTGCATCATTGCTGGGCTACTAATGACTGGAAAATATAATTAGTCGAATCCAAATTAGGCTGGTGCTTAGCAAGTGAGAACCCAAGGTATAAAATGGCCATAGTGAGAGAATAATTTCAGACCGTTACTGGCTTATAAAAGGTTTGAATTATTATACTCTTCCATACTACACTGTCTCTGCTGATCACGTACTAGATGCTGCATACTGAAGCACTAACTCCACGTGCTTTAAACTTTTATGGATCTAAATGAGTTCTTAGTACCTGGCAGATACTGTCCCTTGATTGCTGCCTGTTCCACCAGGGTTTACTAGCCTTTGGTTGTTAGGGGTTTCTACTGAATTTTTTCTGGATCTCATGCAAAAAACAAAAACAACATTATAGGCATTATAGACATTATAGGCATTACAGGCAACATTATAGACAAACACACCCACAAACTGATAGATTTTTTCAGTTTGACATAATTGCACAGCTTACACTGCTTTGAACAGGTGGTTAAGCTGTACATTGGCCTGTTCTCCAAATAGGAACACCTATAGCTCTTTGTTTCAATGTTATTGATGCTTTTCATTGCTGTAGTTTGACCGTGGCCGGCAACAAAAGGGCCACGTGGTCGCTCTATCGCCCCTTTCCCCCACACTGGAAAAAAAAGGCAAAAACTCATGGGTCGGGATAAGGGCAGTTTAACAGAACAGCAAAAATGGGAACAGTAGCAACAATAATACTGATAAGGAGAATATGCAAAACAAACAGCGAAATGCACAGAGCAACTCTCACCACCCAGTGCCCCGCACACTCCCGAGCCGCAACTGACTTCCCCCTGCCCAGCTCCCCCACCGGAATTCAGCATGACGGTACATGGTACTGAACACCCAGTTTTGTTTGGCCAGTTTGTGTCAGCCCGCCCAGCTGTGTCCCCTCCTGGCTTCTGGTGAAAAATAACCCTCTCCTGGCTGAACACAGGACATTCATAAATTGGGTATTATGTATGTACTGTGGGGATTCTCTTTACCATTGTTTAGAGTGAGATTCATGTGATGAAATTTAGACATCTACTGTGTATGCTCATCACTTTATACTCCCTTTAAAGTCAAGGAAAGCAGTTCATGTAGATGACTACAGCAAGTCAGCCACCCTCAGCCTGTTATGGTCCCCATGTAGATGTCCGTAATGATGATGCTCAAAACTGGACAAGATAAATCACATCCTGGCTCTGTGGTAGGGAAAATATTCACAAAAAGAAGTGGAAACCGCATCCACCAGAACACAGACATAAGAATGTGCCCAAACAATAGGTTTATCTGGGTATTTACATATATTCATTTCGGGCTTCCTACCTCTGGCTTTTGCCTTAATACATATTCTAAGACACCTGCAGTAATAATGATGAAAGTTTATCTTCCTGTGTGTCTTCAATATAATTTTAATCTTCTTTAAAATGGTTCAAGCCTGTTCACTTTTTCCTTTCAAGATAGCACCAAGACTTTGTTTATTTGTGTATTCAAAGGAATTTCTACTTACCTATAACATACAAAAAGAAAATGCTGTGGATGCTGAGATAATCTTTAATTCTTATCCTCCAAATGAAAAGGCAAGTCTGAATGTATCCTCATCTTTTCATTGCTTACTAGAAAGTTTGGTACCACAATCTCATTGCAGAATCTGCAGTGTTGAGAAATTTCTGAGCTGAGAGGTAAAGCATCATTGAAGATCTTGAAATATGTACTTCACTTCTGAAAAGAGAGAACAGAACTGAAGCATAAGCAAATTCTGTGTGATTTAGCCATAGTAGTAGATCAGCTGCAAGCCTTTCAAGATATTTGCCAGGATGTCAAGAATCACAGGTTTTAATTTTCTTAAAGAAATGTTCTGTGGCTTGACCAGTCTTCAAGTTAAACCTCACATAAACTCTGCAATGGGTCTCTTAAGGGGTACTGTGTGTAAGAACAAGACAGTCTTTCCAGCAACATGGAAAATAATGTAATTACTGTTACTTTGATGAGAACAGAGGTCTGATTTGAGAAAAGTGTTCCCCATTCTTCTGGTTAAGACTGGTATTAGTTTCAACACTTACGCTCCCTCCTAACTCTCCCTCCTAAGCCCCTGCCTTCTGCAAATGCTGTGAATTCTGAGATCTAAACTATCATTAACTAAAGAATAACGGTTTTATGGAATCATGGAATTGTTTAGGTTGAAAAAAGACTCTTAAGATCATCATGTCCAACTGTAAACCTAACACTGCCAAGTCCATCACTAAACCTTGTCTCTGAGTGCCACGTCTACATGTCTTTTAAATACCTTCAGGGATGGTGACTCAATGACTTCCCTGGGCAGCCTGTTCCGGTGTTTGATAACCCTTTAAGTGAAGAATTTTTTTCTAATATCCAATCTAAACCTCTCCTGGCATAACTTTTTACTGTTTCCTAATGTCCTATTGCTTGTTACTTGCGAGAAGAGACTGACCCCCACCTTGCTACAAGACTTGTGCTACATAAGACTTGTGCTCTAGACCCTTCATCAGCTTCATTGCCTATCTTTGGACATGCTCTAGTACCTCAAAGTCTTTCTTCTAGTGAGGGACCCAAAACAGAACACAGTATTTGAGGTGCATCTTCACCAGTGTGGAGTACAGGGGCACGATCACTGCCCTACTCCTGCTGGCCACACTAATCCTGATACAAGCCAGGATGCTGTTGGCCTTCTTGGCTACATGGGCACACTGCTGGCTCATGTTCAGCAGGCTGCCAACCAACACCCCAAAGTTCTTTTCTGCTGGGCAGCTCTCCAGTCACTCCTCCCCAAGCCTGCAGCGTTGAATGGGGTTTTTGTGACTGAAGTGCGGAACACAGTGCTGAGCCTTGTTGGATCTCAGCCAACTAGCCTCAGCCCATTGTTCCAGCATGTTCAGATCCTTGCTACCCTCAGGCAGATGAACACTCTTGCCCAACCTGATGTCATCTGTAAACTTACTGACAGTGCACTTGATCCCCTCATCCAGATCGTTGATAAAGTTGTTAAACAGAAATGGCCCCAGTACCGACCCCTGGGAAACATCATTTGTGACTGGCCACCAAATGAATTTCATTCCATTCACCAGAACTCTTTGGGCTCAGCCATCCAGCCAGATTTTTGCCCAGTGAAGAGTACACTCATCAAAGCCAGTTTCTCCAGGAGGATGCTGTGGGGAAACAGTGTCAAAGGCTTTACTAAGATCTAGGTAGACAGCATCAACAGCCTTTCCATCCTCCACTAAGCAGGTCACATTGTTATGGAAGGCAATCAGATTAGTCAAGGAGGACCTACCTTTCATAAACTCATGCTGACTGAGCGTGATCACACTGCTTGTCCTGTATGTGTCTCACGGTGGCATTCAGCGTGATCTGCTCCACAACCTTCCGTGGTACCGACCAGACTGACAGGTCTGTAGTTCACCAGATCTTCCTTCCGGCCCTGCTTGTAGATGGGTGTCACATTTCTTAACTTAGCGTCAACTGGGACCTCCCCAGTTAGCCAGGACTGGGCTTTACACCCGCCCTGCAAGAGTTCTCCATGTGGTGTCCAAGCAGCAGCAGGACCAGTGGTGTTATTTGGGTCAGGGGGCTTCAGTCCCTCATTGGGGCCCTGCATTGTCTCTAGGCAGGTTGAAGATTCTTCCCTTGTCTTCAGAGAGGCCCTGCTGCTGTCAATGGATGTCTTCCCTATCTTCTAGCTGCCACCAAGTCTTTGGGGCACTCCTTCACTTAGTTTGGCAAGGGTTCAATGAAAGTTCACTTTATCTAGCTGACTAATTCGTAGTGTGCAGCCTAAGGCTTCAGTGAAGTTAGCCACTAATGCTAAGCAACTTAGTTATAATAATATATATATATATGAGTAGCATACCAGGCCCCAAAACAGCAACACTTCTTATATTCTGTCTAGTATTTTTTCTATAACAAGGTGATTTATATCCCAAAAGTGATTATCCCTCTCCATTAACTGCAAAGTGATCTCAGATTGGATGCGTTATGCAAACATCTTAGACGGGAATAAGCTCTGGATACTAAGTGCAGATATCTCCATGTAAGTTTGATGTCAAATTCAAAATGCAAAAAGACCAATTGAATTGCCTTAGGATGTCCGGAAAATCTGTATAGAGCTGTCAGAAATGAAGGAGGTCAAGGAAGATTTAGATTTTGCAGAGTGGCAGCTGCATGCCTTCTGGAAACCCCCAGGGCAACATAACTGGCACCGGATGTGCATTTGGGCAATTGTATTGAGCACATAGTCAATGGCACCCAGAGCACAATTCAGATTAGTCTACAAAAGATATCTGTGGTGAAAATCACATCCAAAACATACGTGTCTAGTACCTTGGAGATTCATCATGATTAGGTACCATTCAAATAGCTAGCTCGCTTGTAACTCCTGTGCCAATTCCTTGTGGATGTCTGATATCCCATTATAAGCCCTCTTATGTGTGCATAACTAAGCCCCGAGATGGATTATCATTACATTTAGATGTCTTCATTTCAAACTGAAACCCACCCTTAAAAATAGATGAGATTAGTATGCTTTCTAATCTCTTTCTCCCTCATTTCGCTCTGCTGTAAAATGGACATAATCATACCAAGCACAGGATGCTTTCTTAAATATGTTGCAATGTTGTTGTAACTCCATTAAAACAATTTATTGAAATCTGTGCATGAAAGCGTTTCCATCTAGCTGAGGAACCAGTCCAGGAGTTGTAAAGTTCATTCAGTAATGAGCACTATAAAGCTGAAAAGTAATATCTTCTAACAGATTTTTCTTAATTAGCCACTAAAGCTGTAGAGTTAGGTCTTCCCCCAAACAGAATTTCATTTGCAAAGTTAAACATTTTAAATGGCTTTGCCATTTAAACATAAAATATGCTTTGTTCTCTCAGACAAGAAGTCCCTAGTCCCTTGAATTTGGTTCATCTATGCATTCCCAGTGGTAATCGGTATGACAATTACCGTGTGATGAAGTCTGAAGACATTCCTGAGGCAATACATCCTAACAGAGTAGCACGTTCAGCTTACACTTAATGGACATGATGACACTTATGTAGATGCAGGGAATGATACATTATGGGTAAGCTGCATGAGATATTTAAAACCTTCAGCAGGGCTATATTGTACATGCAGCGGAAAAAAAATGAAAGTAAAAAATTCCAGAGCACTAAAAAGAAAGTCACATTTAAATTTGCCATTTAGCTGTCAAAATACGTCCTGCTGATTGTGCTACCAGTCAACAGAATGCACATTTCATACATATCACGCATGAAAAGCAAAATACTTTGAGGTATATCACAGAGCCACAGCACAGGCCCATTTCCTCTGGAAACAGATGAGTGCCATTTAACCACAGCTCAGTTAATGACTTCTGTCATTGTGCAAATCAATGGAGCTTCTATAATGTTATATTTTGTTTATTTTCCCTTTTGAACATGAGCAAGTATAACTGTATTCTTTAATTAAACCAATTTTAATTGTATTTTGCATGCTTAAATGCAATATTTTTGTACTACAATGTACAACTCTAGGCACACAAATAACACTTAGTAATACAGCAAGCATCAAGTTCATTTCTCTTCTCCATATAGCAGCCTTTCAGTGAAAGCTCCTTTATTTGCCAACACTGCTGAAGACCTCCTAAATGTAAGGTCCTTCCAGTCAGCAGTGAACTTTTATTTCCATAGGAAAATAACTGATGTTAATAATAGCCCAGAGACAAATTATAATTGCCAAGAGGGAATTTATTTCTGAGTAAGGGCATAAGGCATTATCGATATAACACTACCTATGTAACGAATCCCAGGGACTTGGCCTAGAATTGTATGGAAATCCAAACAGCAGAAATAGTACAGCAAGATCTGAATTCTAAAGTACTTTCCTAAAAGTATATCAGAAAATACAGACTACTATCTTGCTGTAATATTTTAAAGCAAATGTGAGCGTCTTCACCGAATGTCATGTAGCATAACATATATTTTGCTTCTTTACCTTCACTTACAACTGTTTAAGCATATTTTTAAGCAAGCTGTGCATTCCTTGATGTAAATAACTTTTTTGACTGTAGCCTTTCATACGCTTGTCCAGCCCTGCTGATGTTAATTCTTAGAGCAAGGAAAAAAAAGACAACAAACTTTTCAAGTCTCTCATGTATTATCAGCATAAGAGGGTCTACATATTATTTTTATCTCTACTTTCACTGAGTTTTGTGTTGTTTAAATATGTCTGTTGGAATGTCAGATGAAAAGCAAAAAAAGTAACCAGTACCTAATGAATATGAATTTCCTTATTTCTCAAAGGAAAGAAAAAATTGACACAATATTAAAAGTTAAAATTAACTGAATTAATTCAGACAGCTAGTTGTCACACTTTTCACAATCTACTGACGCCCATAACAATGCACTCCTTAGCTGCGAAAAACAGTGGTCTTCAAGTTTTGTCCAAAGCCATCTACCATTATTGATTTTGTTTTTCTTGTTACGGACAATGTTTTCACTCTAACCTTCATAAATTTACTGTGATGTTGCAAGTGAGTTTGCTATGTAAAATTAAAAAAAGCAAGACAAAATGCAAAGAATCCTCCCCCCCGCACTCCCACCCCCCACACTATCTCATTTTGCCCACTGTTTTCCACCTATTGTTTACATATCATGTTTCCTGTGTCACTGGATTCATCAGATTTTACACTCACATATATATAATTTTCACTAATCTGGAGAGATGTTAGTCATCCTGTTGTTCAAGGGCCACTGCTAACTGCTAAACCTGTAAACGTAGAACCTACAAAGGGCATGATGGATTTCCAACCTTGAAATCTTTGTAAGGGTATGCCTTAGCAATGCCACAAGATACAGACTAGGTGACAGAAACATCAGAGGAAATATTAAGACTTCTACATATATTAATTACTCAAGTTAACCACTTTCAGACATACTGGATGTTTGGAGTTTTTTCCTTTCTTTGTTTTCCCCAAAAAATTTTAGGTGATTTTCAAGTTAAACAGCTTGACATACACTGCATGTTAACTGTTTAATACAAGTTACTTGAACAGTGTTAGTTAGTATGAAATGGTAATCACACTGAAATAGAGAGAAAGGACTTCAGAATCAGTCTTGCATTGTATTAACTTGGTCTGAATTTTGACCTTGGTTTAAGTATTTCACTAACATCATTTAATTACATCAACTACTTCTGATAACACACTCATACCAAATGCCATTTTCTGTTATAATGTTATATCTGGAAAAAAACTGTAAGACATAGAAATAAGCAACTCTGTTGAAGACATGCAGTAAAATCTGAATTCTGCAGTAGTGAATTTCAGAGAATTAATTATTTGTTCATCCTGAACATGACTTGAGTTTTTCAGTCACAACTGCCATGATTCCAGTGGCTTACAGTGCACCTTCTCCTGCCTGACCTCTCCCTAGACCCGAAATTACTGTAATCTGCAGAAGTATTCTGCATAAGGACTGCTACAGGTTTACCCTATTGTTCCAATTCTTCACCACATCTTTGCTTTTCATAATAGTTTGAAACAGGATACTGGAGTAGGCAGACTTGCGATCTTACCTAGGAAGGCCATTTACAGGAAATCAAAAGACCATTTCGTTTCCCTGCAGTGAGATTAGTTTTCATATTCTTTAAAGGATATTAGTAACTGATAGCACTGTGACACTATCTGTCCTGTGGTTCTTTATATCTCACATTAACTAAATGCAACCTCTTCTGACAGCACTGTGGAGTGTTCCTCTACTCACTCCTGGAAAACAGTATTGCTACCTGTAGTTGCTTTCTCAATCTGTGCAAATAGTCATGGCTTAGTTGGAAATTAGTGCAACTATAGTCATTTATGCATGCTGAGGATATGGTCACTAGAGAGTGATGCGGGGGGAAAAAAAAGGGTAGAAAGCTTTACTGATGTCTCACATGTAATCTAGATTCTCATTTAGGCCGTCTGGTCAAGTTTTCTTCCAGTGCTACTTCCCTGAAATAAATGGAGTTACTCCAGCAGGAAGTTTGACCTGCTATTTTTGCACGAGACGTTCTTATTTTCCAACAGAACAAAACGTACTCCTCATAGCTGAAGCAACACTGGAAGGCTTTTGAGTTTATGGCAAATTCCAGGCTGGACAAAATAAGCTGGCGATCAAGCCATGACTGGTTATTGTTCAAACTTAATTATAGTGCAGACCAGTTGTTCACTTTTCCTGTCTCGTGCTCTAAGCAACATGTTTCCGATAGGGAAACCCTCCAAGTTGGCTCCTTCTCCAACCAGAAGACTTTGCCAGTGGTTTAGTTCTCATTCTGAGAATAAAATAAAGGATGTCAGAAGCCAGTGGTCTCTAGCATTGCTCCACACATTACTGCTCTATAAATTATTGTTCTCTTGTGATGTTTGTTGGAGTTTCCATTGAGACTCAAGCATTTATTTTGTTCACTAAACAGAAGCTCTATAAAGATAGAGTAGAGTGAATGAAACAAGCCTGCAAAAGCAAAGGCAGACACCAGCACTGGCCAGCAATGGACAGGACATATTAGGTGCCAGTGAGACACATTCTGTAAATGCTCTGAAGTTTCTCAGAAGCTCAAGGTGAGATGCAAGATAGAACACAGGTGAATAAAGTGACATTTAGATGGAGTTTTAAGACTTTTAGATCAAGAGAGTAGCATTTATTCTCAAAGATCTGACTATAAGTTATTTGACATTCTGGACTCAATTGCATTTCATTAATCATAACTCATGTAGATGTTATAGACATTTCCTCACAGTGTCTTAATACTGTTATCGCCTTCTGCTGAACCCTAATATCCAGTTAAACTCTAGTGAGTCTGCGTGCTAGACCCATGATAATCTTTTTTCCCAGCTGGAAAGCTGTGATAGATAGAAGGATTTTCGTTAGTCAGCCCATGACATGGTCTGAATTGTTATGTCTATGTTTGTGATATGCTGATATATTTCACTCTTTCAATGAAAAATTAATTTCAGACAATTATTAATGTGTTCAAGGAAAATGTTTCCATCTTCCACAGAAGTAATGTAAAGATAATTTTCTTATTAAAATTCTTTAAGGACGGGTAAAAAGAAGTTTCATTTTCTCTCCCTGTTCCTCACTTTATTCTGGGAGTTCCTCACTTTCAGCTGTTTCCCCAAAGGTCAGTACTCAGCCCAATCTTGTTCAATTTCTTCATCAGTGGATGAAGGGACAGAGTGTACCCTCAGCAAATTTTCTGATAGTACAAAACTGTCAGGAGTGGCTGATACACCAGAAGACTGTGCTGCCATTCAGCAAGACCTGGACAGGCTGGAGTGTTGGGCAGAGAGGAACCTGATGAAGTTCAAAAAGGGCAAGTGCAGGGTCCTGCACCTGGAGAGGAACAACCCCAGGAACAGGGGCAGTACAGGCTTGGGGCAGACCTGCTGGAGAGCAGGTCTGTGGAGAGGGACCTGGGAGTACTGGTGGATGACAAGTTGACCATGAGCCAGCAGTGTGCCCTGGCTCCCAAGAAGGCCAATGGGGATCCTGAGGGGCATTAGGAGGAGTGTGGCCAGCAGGTTGAGGGAGGTTCTCCTCCCCCTCTCCTCCGCCCTTGGAAAGCCCCATCTAGAGTACTGTGTCCAGTTCTGGGCTCCCCACTTCAAAAAAGATGAGGAACTACTGGATAAAGTCCAGAGGAGGGCTAAGAGGATGATGCAGGGACTGGAACATCTCTCCTATGAGGAAAGGCTGAGGGAGCTGGGCTTGTTCAGGCTGAAGAAGAGAAGGCTGCGAGGGGACCTTAGAAATGCTTATAAATATCTTAAGGGTGGGTGTCAGGAGGACAGGACCAGACTCTTTTCAATGGTGCCCAGTGACAGGACGACGGGCAACAAGCACAAGCTGAAGCACAAGAAGTTCCACCTGAACATGAGGAAGAATTTCTTCCCTCTGAGGGTAACAGAGCACTGGAACAGGCTGCCCAGGGAGGTTGTGGAGTCTCCTTCTCTGGAGATATTCAAGACCCGCCTGGACGCGGTCCTGTGCAGCCTGCTCTGGGTCACCCTGCTTCGGCAGAGGGGTTGGACCAGATGATCTCCAGAGGTCCCTTCCAACCTCTACCATTCCATAATTCTGTGATTCTTTGAAAAGTGCAACTAGACACCAAGCTTGGAAGACAAAACTACTGCAGCTGAATGAAAAATGTCCTCAAGGCTGAAAATTATTTGTTTTGCAAAAATATCCAGCTGTTAGTTTTCTTCATAAGAGTCTAAAAGAAATGATTAATTCATACTTTTGAATTGTCAACTAATTTCAAGAATGAGGAAAATCTGGAAACAATATTTCTTTCAGACCAGTTTTTTCTCTCCTTGTATTTTTCCAATACATCAAAGTTTCATGAACATTTTACAGTATTTGCGCTAATTTCAGTATCATATCTCACATGTGAAAGGTACCAGATCTTAGAAAGCCTCCTGAGGAACCCCTGAAAGGTTCATGGCACTGATGAGGGTTCTCTGGGTTTCTGTCTGCCCACTGTGTGTTTGTTTTAACAGTATCAGAGGGGAAAAAAGATGTATGATAGAAGGTATTGAAAGCTCACTAAGGAAAGCATATTCACTATTTTAAGAACAATATGATTAAAATTCAAGAAGAAGATTTGAAACCAAATGAAGTTATTAGTCGTATGCTGCTTAATTAAATTGTGCAATAGAGTATTGGGGAAATGGGGAACTGTCGCATTAAAGGGGGGGGGGTAAGGGGAGTCTGACATTCAACTAGCCTGCCAGAGCCCTTCCAAGGACTTTCACTGAAACAGTTTCGCAAAGTTGAAACAATAGGTAATTTATTCAAGCGACAGTTATCACAGATTCGGAAT
>Ga0065711_1037720_pt1 | contig 19537 bp, 10 predicted proteins | sample Hoacrofraction12_FD_59098 | JGI IMG/M metagenome (GOLD analysis project Ga0065711, IMG submission 59098) | Hoatzin crop microbial communities from Cojedes, Venezuela - Epithelial fraction 12 v2 (version 2) | ecosystem: Host-associated > Birds > Digestive system > Esophagus > Crop | place...
CAGGCTGCCCAGGGAGGCTGTGGAGTCTCCTTCTCTGGAGATATTCCAGACCCACCTGGATGCGGTGCTGTGCAGCCTGCTCTGGGTGACCCTGCTTGGGCAGGGGGTTGGACTGGGTGACCCACAGAGGTCCCTTCCAACCCCGACCATTCTGTGACTCTGGGATTCTAGATGTAGTTTCAGACTCTGATTGCATTGGGATCTATAGTTTTGTGCATCTTGGTGGTGGAAGGCTATGACTGGTTGAAGAAGGAGTAGAACTGGAAAACAATCGATCTCCCCGTGCCCTTTCAGATCTCCGGAGGTTGTGTTAGTATGTGACCACAAAGAAAACAAAAAGCTTGAAGTTCCTAGAGCAACAACAGTCACAAAATGGTTTAGCTACCCTGGGCTCTTGTGAAAGTCTTTTCTGACTTGAGGGGGCTTCAGGATCACTTTTACACAAGCAGCGACCAGCCAAGCCCTACCTGACCCCGTGGCTGGAGTTAATGTGAAAGTAATTAAAATTCTCCATTGTTCATCTTGCTGTCTCTCCCACCATGCTCCTGAGTACATTTCCATCTTTCTGGAGTAATTACTCTTGAATTTTGTTGTTTTATAATACCCTTTTGTTCAATTTTTGTAAAAAAATAATTACTGGCAATTCTTTTACTCTTTCAGTGTCTGTCATGCGTTACTCCAGTAAATAACTCTAAAATATCAAATATTGATTTATATGTTTGGCTCCCCTTTGTTCTATACAAGAGGAATGATTTCACTTAGCTATTATGATGGATAAAACTTCAGAGATAATTAAATACATTAAATCCCTAAGGGAAGACTTACTTCAAGTCTGAAGCGTTCAGACTTAAAAGCACTCGGAAAGTGTTAAACCCACTATCATTTCAATATTGTGACTTTAAAAAACCAGCAAACCCTTCCTGAACAGATACAGTTCAACTGGCTGTTATTTGTTAAAGGCATTTTCCTGTATTCTAACAAAAAAATCACTAGACGCAGGCTATTTTTTTGACTAACTGTGTATTTATGTAACCCTTAACCACACTAGCTGGGTAAGAAGTCTGGCTGAAGACACTGTTTAAAGCCATGTACAGCTGTGGCCAGCTGCTAAGAGTCTCGTTCGTTCACACCGTTGGTGTTGCCGGATTGGCATGGCTGTGCCAAGATGAGTAAGGCCTGTTGAGGTGTCTTTTTTCCCCTGCCTGAAGCCAGCCTTTCCCTTTTCAAATACACCCTTAGTTAGCATGGAAACGGAAAAATTGTTTATAATCGCAGCCTTACCAGAATGTAACAAGTTAGTGCTTACTACAAGACTTGCTAGATATCCAGGATTACTCCTCTGGCAGCAGTATATTCAGTACACAAGTGCAGAGAGCAGCGGGTATCTCCTGCGTCTTCTGTGTTTGCTCTGCATGGGCCTGGGGCTTGCTGATCAGATTAGTGCAGTTGTCACCTGGTTGTAACCTGAGCTAGTCACGAGATACTGAACCAAGCAGTCCTAACTGGGAAACCCTAGGAAATCACTAACTGTAATGCTTTGTACTATGAATTATATTGAAGTCAAAATATAATTTTTCTACATCTCTTTTTATATAAAATGTAGTTTTTCAACTTTTGCTGAAGACCTGGATTTGGAATAAGAGACAAAGCATAAAATTGCCTGAAGAGGGGCAAAATTCCAACTCACACCTAATATATTAAGATTCCACATCAAAATCTAAGTCGTCTTAAAAACCATTGTACATCAAAACCGAAGTAAAGAAGGTGAGAGTGTATCCACTCACGAAAGGTGCAAACGTCTTCTGTGAATCAGGCATCGCTGCCGTTCAGTAGTGCCGTATCCCGAAGCTGCCTTCGTGATTGGAGTCCACGACAGCAAAGCCATGTCAAGCAGTGGCTGAATTTTTGCTGTTTCTCCTGCCTGTGTTGATCAAGCAGCCATGGCAGACTGGGGCACATGTCTAGCAAACCAAATTCTGCCTTCAGGCTGGGATAGTTAATGGCCACAGCAGCTCGTGCAGCCTGGATGGGTTTGTGGGGACGTAGTCTGGCCATGCTTTTCTCAGGTCTTGAATCCAAGCTTTTCAAATTTATTATTGCTGGGTTTGCATCTGACCAAATATTGGGGCATCAGGGGTGGGGACTGTTATACAGGTCTGGAAATTTTTTGGCTAAAATATAATTGTGAACAGAATGACTAGACCCAGAAGTCAACAAAATAAGATTTTTGGAGCTGCTTTTCTTTTTCTTTTTTTTTTTTTTTTGGAAGCAAGTGTGCATGCTGACTAGAAGGATCCAGGAGGACCCAACCTATTTTATCTTGCTTTTGACAACATATCTTGGCAGCACTTGGTCTAAACCAAAAATTAACCGTTTTAAAGCAACCCTTCAAATCACTGTTTGTTTAGTTGTATGTATGGTACGGGGCCATACAGCGCCAGAAGCCAAGGCAATCTTTATGTAGAGGATGTCAACAACCCTAGCCAGCAGGGAAAGGCGTTACGATTCTGTAAAAAGAATACGTGAATCGGAAGATTTATTAGCTAGAGAATGAATCCAGTAGACAACAATGTGGGAGACTTGGCACCTCTGTTTTGCCTGCTTCATGAATAAAATTCAGTATTTGTAAGTTTAATGAAAAAAAGAAACCTTTTAATATTAAAAGGGTTAATTCTTAAGTCATTTATCTTTCACAGACAAGAAATATTTTCTGTAAGTCATAAATAACACATTTTAATAAACCAAGACTTTGATTACTTCATGCGGTCCGACTTGCATTGTAATTTTGCAGAGACTGTTTGACACCGTTCCAACATTCAGTTTCTGTTGTACATATTAAAAGATCTACATATTTCAGATGCATACAGGTCTTCATGGTCTACTAGTGAACAGTGTTATTACTGAAAATATATTTGACCTTCTAGCAAAATAATTGACTTTTAACGGAAAGTGATTTTATTTTTTTAAAAAAACTTCATTGTTTTCATGATTTACCTGTAATTTATGTTCCCGTACTATACAGTCATTTTTCTCAAACTGCACTAATTTTATAGTTCAAACACGGCTTCCATTTCACCCTTGAGCCAGGATCCTTGGTTTTTCTTTCAACTGGGAGTGCACAAGGCAAATTTTTGGAATCGGTTCAAGGTCAAATTCAGTTCCTTGGAGTTTTGTCTTGAACGTGAATTTCAACAAGGAATAAGAAAGTGTAACTTTTTCTTGGTGACAAATGCTAGCCAACAGGTTGATGGTGGCCTTCAAAGAGAAAGAGGACTAATGCTGGCATTTGCTCCATTGCTAGAAGGTGGAAGGTGATAGCAGTTACTTTAACTGTTCCGAGGAGCTAGAAACTAATTCAAGCAGCATCTCGTTTGTTCTCCTTAAATCTACTTTTATTGATTATATCACTAGAACAACCATTTGGTAGAGAACATTTTTAATGCTATCACATGTGGTTCCATTCCTGATCCCCAGAAAAAGGAATAAGGAACTAACAGACTTACACTGAGTTCAGCACGTGCATGTCGAACTGCTTGAAAAGTTGAGTTTATTTCTATATGGGGAAAAAGTGTCTTATGTACTTGGAATCTCTGTCTAATTAGGAGTACAAGAAATATAGGCTATACACTATTATAGGTAATTAAGTAAACTGTTCTACAGGATTAAAACTATCCAGTACTGCATACGAGTCAGAGTGACTTCAGGGTCTGACAGGGGGATACAATCTCTTTACTATCAGTCCAGTGGGTGAGGGTCAAAAACCGCTGACCTCTGAGAGGTGCTCACGTAAATGAATTTGTGTTTCCAGTCTGCTTCCTTACCAGACGTGTCTGCATTGTACGAAGCAGTATCGCCAAGAGTCCTCAGCGGATATTTTACCAGCAATTCTGGAGAAAGGAAAGGCTTATCAGGTTTTTCATAAATAAGGGGGATTTCACAGGATAAATATGAGTGTTTTCACTCACTTCAGGGGAACCTTTTGTTTTCTAGTTCTAAGCATGCAAAAAAATATAGAAGACAACTGTTAAGTAAACGCTAGATTCTGCAGTAAGGTGTCTGGGCAGCCCTGAGCAGTAGATGAGATCTTGCCCCATGTTTCAACAGGATGAGCAGAAAAGAACTTCTGGAAAGCCTGAATTGTTTTCTCTGTTCACAACTAACTGTTACGAACTTTAGCCCGTATCTCCAATATTTCACAATCTTTTCATTAAACTAGATGGCATCAAGAATCTCTGCATATCTGTCCTTGTAGTTTTCTTGTGGCATTGGACAGCTTTCATATGGGTGACCTGCTCCCCCTCCCCTGAAAATTATGAAGAAGGAGCGCGGCTGACTTTGTTTTCTACAGCACATCTACTAGTTGCTGCAGCCAAGAGTTAAGTGGCTGTTCAGAGCACATACGGTTATTTTGATAGCGAAGTTCTGAAGTCCCACAAGGGTCCTCATTCAGAACCATCCATTGCTGCCGAGACCGTAGCCATGCTTTCCTGTCTGTGGAATTCCTTTGTTTAGATCTGGCAGTTCATCTTTAACCCTGATTATTTATGGTTTACCTGATTTTGGCTGAGCTGAGTTCAGCTCAGGTCTGACCAATTTTCCAGCAACTTTGTACATGATGAACACTTCACTAAACTCGCTACCAATGCCTTTGATCAATGTTCTCTTATAAAACTAATTATTCACAACAAAACAGCCTACTGATGTAGTTCTTAGCTTGCTTTTGAACTGCCAGACTGGTCGATAGTGTATATATTCTAATCGTAAATGATAATGGTATTTATTGCTCCTTATTATCGCTTTTACTGAACGGCCTGCAGTAATTTGGGGCTTTTCTATTAACTTGCTCAGATGTATTACTCGCTTTACCCAGAAGTATTACTCACTTGTGCAGTGTCAATGAAATAGCTCCTGCACAGATAAAGGGATATAGAGACTGCTGAAGAACTGCCTGTGGAAAAAGAGTAGGCCATTCATACAAGCAACATATGAAACAGTAGACCAAGGACAAGAATCATTTCAGTGTGATTGCAGGAGTTACAGTAAAGCATTCTTAGATAACTTCAGGGAAGAATGGTGTTCGAAGGAAGAGTTTAAATGAAAAGTCAGAAATCATCTGAGGCCTCAAGACTGGGGAGGTTGTCGCTAGGATTAGTAGTCGGACAGAAGAATAAGTGAAGACAAGAATAGGAGGAGACTGTGAAAAGAAAGTAACAGAGAGAAGAAGATCAGTGTAGAGGAAGGAAGCCTTGAGCCACAGATCACCTGAGGGTGGGAGAGTAATGATGTACTTAATTTTTTCATTCTCAGCTGTTGAATAGAAGCTAGTTTTGTATCAAACTTTGTGTTTTTATAAAGAGATCAGTTACTTCTTGTTTAAGTTGCATCAGAAGTTTATTGCCAAGCTTCGATCTTCCCAAATCATGGCATAGAACCAGAGCGGGAAGTATAATGTAAAGCACCTTAAAGCTTCTTTTTGAGCCTGTGTGCACTGAGGAACTACTAATAATATCGCCTACAGTGGTATGTTACAGCGGAGGCTTTGTGATATACTTCATTTAAATTTTCATTTTCCTTGTGAACTGTTGAAATGCCAGAAAAGAGAGTCTCCAGAAATGAAATATCCCTACCATCTTTCAAATTCTGCACAACATAAGCATGCAATGATCATGTGGAAGTAGCTATTCTTCCTTAGGCTTACTCATTTTGCTGTGTTTAAGGATTATCCTCTTCTAGTAATTTCCTACTCAGAGTTAATTTTGGCCATTGTATATACCCTCAGATTACTATCTGCTGTAATGGCTGCTGGAGTCAGAAATTAAAATGATGTACTCTGAGGTTCGAGCAGCATATATTGCTCTTTGACATTTCTAGTAATTTTTTCCATGTTTTGACTTAGTTTTTTTAAAAAAAGGCAATGATTATGATCAATTTGCATTTGCGTTGTGCTAAAAACCTGTAATATCTTTCTTTATGTAACTTGTGTAAACATATTTCCAAGCGGCTTCAAATTTAACAATAGAAAATAATGAATTGAGGTACTTTGGTCTATCATGTCCCAATATGATTTCTTCTGTTGACCAAAATGGTAACGTTGACCTTTGCATATACTGCCTTTAGTAATACAAGCTTCTCAATGTAAAATGTACGCAAACCCTGGCTGGACTGGTGAAAATATTTAGTGCTTGCACAGGACTATGTCCATACAAACATAAGGAGTCACATAGGAGTCCCTCTTTGAAAAACACATAACAAAAAACTGGTTTAGGTTTGTATGAAATGATTAACTAGACTTCAGATGTTAGAAGATACAGCCTTCCATATCTAACAAGATACCTTGCTAGACAGTGGGTTTCATCTCGTGGTTCTTTAGGTCCTGCTGGCTCTTTTGTCCCTTTTTCAGTAAACTCATGAGACAAATCTGACTGGGAAAGCATAGAAATGGCTTCAACTGGAAATTCTCCTCTGGGGCTGAAGCCAAATGTAGTAGGAGAACACAGTGGTTCATAGGTTTGGCAGTAAAGGTTGTCATGTGCATCTGAGCATGGAGTTTGTGTACACTCTTTGGACGGTGCCAAATGGCGACACTTGGTACAATCCAACCACAGATTTTAGGAGACTGTAACTGGGCCTGTAATACCTACTTCTTCATAGATTTGTTTGTTTGCTTCTTTGTTTTTTCTGCGAGTACATAGAAGACTATCACAAAGTACTTCCAGGCTTGTTCCCTCTTGCTATTTCAAAAAGTTCCTAGAAAAGAATAGTGCTCTCATTTGTACTTCATCCAACTGCAAACACTTCATTACTGCTCAGATCTATGTCTTCATTGCCTTGACTGTGTATGCAAGGAATTCATCGGCTCCATCATCGAATATTACAGTGAGATTCTTGATCTAGGAGTTTCGCTGCCTTAATCTTCTGTACAGTTTGCAGTCCTCTTCCCTCTCAAAGTGCCTCTCTTTTCACGGACTGTAGAAGATAGCTTTGAAGCTTAGGTATGTCATTTAACCTGGGCAGACTGAATCTGGGCCTCACAGCCCAGAGAAGGCAGTCAAACCGCGGGCGCGGGCTGTTCCTCTCGTTCTGACATCCCTCACTCTGGAATAAAATTTTCTTTTGCTTTCAGTGGAATCACTTCTTATTAATCCCTGTAGAAATAAGAGTAGGAGCTGGTCTGCGAAAGTTGAATAATTCTTTGTATCTCTCCAGCAGGGCTTTCTAAGATACCCAGTATCTTTGATCTATGAATCATTAGTTGTGAAAGCCAAGTGGAGACATTCTACAACTGAAATGTTAATTTCCAGATATGACCTGAAATGTAAATTCCAGTAATATTCCTCCTCCAGGTGATCTCTTATTTCGTGTAAAACCTAGTCTAACGAATGTTCACCACCCCCGCTGCAGTCAGCTTTGTGCAATTTGAAAGCAATGATGCACAACTAATTGCCAGTGCATTGTGCTCAGTTATAGCAGCCGTGAAAGATTTCCAGAAGTTGATTATCTTAGATGAATGATTTTTCTTACATCTAGTACATCCAGGATTGCTGAAGTGTAATTCACCTTTGCTGCTATGATAGACAACTAACCAAATGTTATGCCTCAGTGATACATCAGTCTGTGGTGGTGAACTTCATTTCACACGTTGCAGCGGATATGTTCTCTGATGTTTTTTGACATTGATGTTTTATACCTATATGGTGTACATACTCGCCAGGCCACATGATTTGGAAGAGCAAATGCTAAAATGGAATTTAATACCTTAAAATTTGATCCAAAGTCTTCAAAGGGTTTCCAGAAAAAGAATTATGCCTACTGGCAGGAGATAGTGTTTGCAGGTGTAATACTCTTACTCTTTTGAGTTGTAGAATATGCAAAAAATAAACAACACCAAATTCATCCTTCATGGCAGCCGGGTAACTTCAGCAGACCTCTCATAAGACTGAAATTAGCCCCAACGGTTCAAAACAAGGTAACTATCAACACGTCTGTCTGTGGGCTGGTCAATAGGGTTATCTACTATGACTTTCAGAAAGTGTTAGCTCATCCAGCAACTTCAAGCAGTCTCTTTTAGTTTCATCATATTAACAAAATCTTTTGCATTCAAAGCCGCTCACAGATAGGAAGACCAATTCTCAACGCCCATCACTCAATGCTGAAATAAACAGGAGAGAAATAATCAGAGGTTCAAATGAGTAGAAGTTTAAATTGCTCTTCCAAAAGACTTGGGGAATGGGGTTTCAAAGGGATTTGTGTAACTAGAGACACAATGAATGGCATGTGTGCCCTGCCCCTGACCACAAGGCAGCATTCTTCAATGCTTTCTGAAGCTCCCATGGGACGAGGAGCTCATGGAGGGCATTCCTGCAACAAGATGGTGCCAGTGGCCGAAAGACCCCAATCGGTCTGCTTAAAAGATGCTACAGACAGAGTGGGACTTGCACAGAAGCTGGATGAGGCAGATGGCCAGTGCCTATTCAAGTCATGCATTTGAGAACTAGGAAATGCTTAGTGCAGACACTACGGTGTCTGAACAGTGTCGTAAAATAATGCATTACATTTTACTTTTGGTGGAAGTTAATGGGATTGAGCTCCTCCAGTCTCAACTGAGGTTTTTAAAGCAAGTTACCAAACTTTTGCAAACTTAATCCAGGGTGTATTGTTATCCATTAGGGTTGGAACCTGCCAAGATCAGATCCTAATGTAATTACTTAGACAAAAGTATCATTGAAGTTCTGGAGTTTTGCCCAAATTAGGACTTCAGAGTTCAGCTCTTGGTCTTTTATGTCATCAACAGCCATAATGAGGTTATTTGTTAGTGTTCTCAGCTAAATAGTATCCAACAACAAATCATCACACTCGTTTGACAGAACAAAATATGTTTTCATGTTAAATCTGTTCTTCAAAATTAGGAGCTCTGTTTACACCCAGGAAATTGCTTCATTTGTAGCAATTTCCTTTTCTTTAATTCCATTTCCAATTCCCATTACGAAACTCCCAGGCATGTAGCATGGCCCAATAAATAGGTGGAGTAGGACCAGAAAGGAGGAAATACCTGCCCTTTTGTACATTTTACTCCCATTTAGAGAAGGAAAGTAAAAGAAATGCATACAGATATTCCAAATGTAAGCAGTTAAAATAATTAGCGGCAAGATTAGCACTTGATTAACACTTTTGAGGATTTTTTTTCCGTAACTCCCTTCGCAACCAGACGTAAATGCAGTATTGTAGCTGACGTACTAATAGCCTTTTTGTGAACATCCCAGGGCAGATGATTGAGCTACGCCCCTCAGGTCTGCTACAAACAGAGGTGAGTACCACTGCACCCGACTTACAGATGGAGAAGCTGAATGGCAGCAAACTTTTCTCTAAGCCATATGCAAAGTCAGTCACAGAGCTGTGAGTGAATGCAAGCCAGCTGGATCCCACCCCTCGTTTTGTTCTATTTACCCATTTACTTTATGCCAGAAAATGGCCTCGGCTGGACTGCGGGAGGCAGTTCTGTGTGTGAGCCCGACCGGGCGCCGTGGTTATCCGGACCTTTCTCTGGCGGGACACTGCTGGTGGTGGCTTCACCCCTCCTTCCCCAGCTGCCAGGGCACATCGAGGGAGTTCCCCTCCTGCTGCCCCTGACACCACGCTGCTGGCAATCTGCACGTTCCCAGGCTGGTGGGAGTTTTTCTGTTTGAAAACTCGGGAGGGGTGTCAGAGTGTGGCCCTTGCTTTGTTCGGAGCGTGATTACGTTTGCGCGAGTGTTCTGAGCAGAAGTGCCAGTGGCAGCTGAAAAGGTGGCAACAAAGAGCATTGCTGGGCAGGGAGGAGCAGCGTGTTTGATGCGGGAGACAGGCACTGGCATGGGAGTGGAAGAGCCAGAAAAAAACAAAAGAAGAAAGAAGTTGGTATATATTTTTCTTACTTGATAACAGAACTGGTTTAACAGAGGGGAGAATCAGAATGCTGGGAATTACGTTCCGAAAGATAGCCGTTTAGTGTAGTAGTGCGATCGCCCGCCTCTCCCATGCCCTGTTGCTCTCCTGCCAGTCTGCAGCCATTCTTTTGTACTGGACTCCAGCTGCCCTTGTCCTTAGGAAAGGCTCCTGTTTCTACTGACAAATGTCTTCTGATGCAACGTCGCTGGGAGTTTCAAGTCCGTATTTATAACTGGGTGTGTAGCTCCTTAGTTTCCTATTAATAAAGTGAGATATGATTGCAAATCCAAATGCGCTAAAGGAATGGGAACCTCTTTTTCATAGCCATATCATCTTCAATGTGTTTCCTTCTCAGCCGTCTTCATCTGCCCATCAGCTCCCCCACAGCCCCCACTGCAATCAAAAGGGTGTTTTCCCTGTGAGATCTCTTAGCAACAGTTATTACTATTACGCGAGGCCTGAGGTGGATACTGCTTTCAAGCACTGATGCAAACAACACAACTCCGTTCAGCCTCATAAATTTGGTTCAGTGTTCACAATTAAGAGATAGCTAATGAAATTGGGGGGGAAAAAATATTAAAGCACAGTTACCTTCAATGAGAGTCTCACAGGAGAGCAGTCAGTACAGAAATGACATTTCAACTCACAGTGTTTTCTGTCAATTTTTTGCTGAACAGAGCTCTCTAAATCCAGCTCCTGCAAACAGAAAATGCAAGTGTTCTTTCCCTCTTATTGAATTTCACGTGGACACTGTCAAATCCTAGGATACCTGTAGGAGGTTGATTTCAGAGATGGGGTGACTTCAGGCACCAGTTTCCATAGCTGGTTTGCACACAAGGGTTGTGCACCAGATCATAGTGATGTTCTGGCTTCAGCTGCTCTCCCTGGTATGTTGCAATCCCTGCTTCTCCTGGCAACGGTGCTGGAGCATGCGAGTGGACGAGGCCAGTTTCAAACTACTACAGTACTACTTGCTGAGGTTTCCTTGTTCTCTACTCCCCAAATTCTTTATGGTCTCAATAACTTGGAGAAAGTTGGGAGACTACTGCCACAGAATTACTTATCCTCAGTGCAAATGAAAACGTCCTTTGCTGGAGACTTTTTCTCCATGACCTGAGCTTAATATGATATCCATCCGGCCTGGATGTGTTACCAAGAATGTGTTCTGATTGGCACATTTCTTGTGAGAAGATTGCCCAAACCACGTATTTTGCATCGTACCCATTTCTTATTTTCCTCCATGAAGAAAAAGTTTTCACCCTCCCTCTCCCCTCCAAACCTGAAGCATTTTCACTTCAAAAATCCCCAAGACTTCTGTTTGTGCTCCAAAATGTAGCAGAATTGTAGTAGCCGAAAAGTTAAACATGCGTTGTTAAACTCAGAGAGATGATATTGTTGATCAATGTGAAGCACATAGGTGGTCCACCAGGTTAATTTGATGAAGAGACATCAGGTTTTTTAGCTACTTTAATGCAAGGAAGTGACGCAGCCAAGGGTGTGGCTGACAGCTGGGACTCCCAGACCTAATAGTCCTGTGCTCATAAGCATTGGACTTGCCTGGGTATGACTTTCAGGACAAGTTTACGCAAAGCTCAAATTTATACTTTTGACTCAGTAGCAAAACACCTTTGCTGCTCTTCTGCTATACCTCAATGCAGGGGTTGCCAATAAGAAGTAAATCACTGGGAAGAGTGCTCTTAGCAACTGAAAAAAGTAAGGCAGCTCTTCAGCAGAATGGAAAATATCATTCTGGGGCACTTACAAGGTGTTACAAACAAATTTGGAAAGGTAACTAATTTGTAAAACATTCCCTGACCATTGCAAAAGTATATGGATAATAATGGATTCCTCCAAAACCACACTGGAAGACTAAATAACATGTAATCAACAGCCAACAGTGCATTTCAAATGCCATGATTCATTATCAGTCATCCTAATCTGATTTTATTAGACACGAACATGGAAACATTCACAGCCATACAGCGAGACTGCTACTGCGGTAATCCTATGGAGGACTTCACTGGTGTCAGTCTCGTACTTCAGTAGAAGGGTTTATGGCATTGGATACTAAAGCTTTGGATAATCGAGCCTTAATCTCATGATTGAGCTGTCTTTTGGAAATAAAAGTATGTAATTTATATATTTTACATAGATTCCATGCATAAAGTAAGAAGACTTTCTTCAAGCACTTCGTTGGGTATTTGCAACCACAATAAACATAGTACAGACAGTAATGAAAGTTACTGCTACATCTCAGGAGCCATAGCGAAGAGCTAGAACTGGAGCGTGGTTGTGTGCCTCAGGTGCAGTGTTGTGTTGTGCTGTGTGAGAATACTAAAACATACAATACTGCTGAGGTACAACATTGTGTGAGAAGGGAGAGTGTCCAGTTACACCCCGTATTCTGTTGTTATCGTATCACTATTCTTCTCCAGTCACTCTATTTTACTCTGCAGCTCATGCTCTGCTACAAGCTCTGTATAAGTGACAATAAAATCATAGATCTGAACGCAGCTTTTCCTGTAGCAAACATCCATGCATATTAATTACTAGTAAGGCATCTTCCAAAAATAATTGGCTGGCTCAAATGTTAAGCATTGCCTGTAAATGTCAGATCTGGTACATTCACAGATGGCAGAATTTAAGCAGAACCTAAGTTATAGTTCAGTCAGGAATCTGGACTGAACTATAAAAACACAATAATGAAAAACGGTTTAAAAAATGGTCACTTTTATGTTTTTATCAGAAAAATACATAGCTTGCAAGCCACCGTGTAGGGCTCTGAGGCCAATAGTGAGCAGCCTTGAGCTATGCATCAGTTTCAGTATTAAGACAAACTATTTCTTCATACTTTCAGCAAGAATTGCAGTGCTCTTGTGTGAAGAGTGACTGCAATGAAGCCATTGGTATAGGGAAAGAAGAAAATATGCCTCTGCACATCACATTTTATTATGTTCTCTCACTTTCTCTTCCTTTTTATCATTGTGAGAAAAACATTTCTGTCGACCTCCTTAAATGAAAGCATAGAGGATGTCAATAAAAAGCACCTGGAGAGGCCTGGGGCTGTGGTGGGTTCTCAGCACAGGTGCTGCTGGGGGAAATTAGTGCTTCTGCCCTGCCTCAGCTGTGGTTTGAAATGGGGCTTCCAGGCCTGAGCCTGCCTGGAGCATGGGAGGTGTCTGCTCAGCCCAGTGGCCTTGTGTCTTCCTGCAGTCCAGTCATGACGGTAGTGGAGTAAACATCTTCTGTGGTTAGTTTCTCTGTGTTTGTGAGTTGCTGTTGTGTCTTTTGGAGAAAGAGCTTTGACTGTCAGATATTCTTCTGGGTTAGAAATAGTTGCTTGCTTTCTCTGTGGTCTATTCCATTCTTATTTACCCATGGCTGTGGGTAAACCCAACTGTTGAGTGATGCACCTGAGCCTATTAAGAAAATAGTGGAAGTATTGGGTTATTCAGTATTAAAGTGTTATTTTTCTGATTTTGTTAGCTCTCAGTAGTTCTGGAAAGCTTTTTGCTCTGATTATGTTGAGAACTTTGGCTATGCAATGTGTGATTCCTGTCCTTCAAGAGGGAAAACAGCAGCTGTGAGATTCATGGCTAAGAGACTCCAAGCAGAAGTGTATTATGGTATGTTACAGCATATAGGAACGGAGGGATGTCTCTGTACTGAGCCTTTTCTTATTATTGTATTCTTGTGTCAAATAATGATTCTTAAGAAATAAGTAATGTGGAGACTATAGTATTGTTCTTTGTTCATGTGCTATATGGTTATGGAGACCTGCATAATTTCTGTGGTGTTATAGCCATAAAAGAGTTGATTTTCTACACTATCTTGCTTAGTTAAGGATGGTTTTTTTTCTTGTTTGGCTGTTGTTTTGGAGATGTCTTTCTGGATAACCACGCCCCTTTTCCTGCTTTCTGGATACATACTGTGTGTTTGGTAGCTGCGCAATGATATGTCTACAGCTGTCACATTCCGTTTGGGATTTTCTTTTATTTATTTAAGAAGCGTAATTACTCTTCATGAGTGGTCTCGGTGGTGAGTGTTAAAAGAGAACTGAGCAACCTCTCAGCATGATAGTGTAGCACAGATCTTTTTAGCCTGCTCCTGCTTTTTCTTCTTCAGTATGGTTTGGGTGTGACCACAGTTACTCCTCGGTAACAGTCTAGTGCCTTCCCTGTACCATGCATTTGCTTTGCGCCCGGCTTTCGTTAAGGCATTGCTTGCCAGCGAGAATGAGGTCTGCACAGAATAGACAGGGAACCAGTTAAAACTGCTGAGGTTGGTTGGTTGGTTTTTCATTGCCCTGGTGTTTGCTGTCTTCCCTCTGGTCCAGCAGCCTCATCCCTGAGGTATCAAGCTATGTCCTTTCCTTTGAATCAACTGTCTGCAACTTTTTTGCAATATTGATGTTGAGCAACCGTGGAGCATTTAACTCTGGGTAGCCCTACAGTGGCACATTATCAGCGCTTTGAAGTGTCAGTGCTGCCCATGATGTATGTGTGTTCTGCTTTTTCTGAATAATAAAGCTGATGTGTGTTGGCACTCATGCTTAGGTTCTTGTGCTTCGGTGTTAATAGCAGATTGTGAAGCCAGAGACTTCATCAGGTGTTGTTCTGCATCAGTTACTCCTGAAGTTTATTAATCTTTGTATATATTCTTGCTCGATATTTAAGGTCGTATGGATTTCCTGTAGGCATTCACAAACTTTTTATGAAGTGGAGATCTGTGCTTCTTTTTGACCTGGCCATTGTGTATGTTATACAAACATATGAAGTATTTGTTGTTTTACAGGGACTTTCAGTGGAACACTGGACCAGATTTAAAAAAAAAAAAAAAAAAATCACAAATGTGCTCCATGGAACTCAGGGGCTAATTTGGTAATTTTCTTAATTGGCTTCAATATAGACTTGAGTAAATCCAGTGAAACCAGTGCAAGTCCTCTATTGACTCAGAATAGCCTTGAATTATACTGTGGATGTCTCTTGTGCCACGTAGAAGTCGAATTAGCCCCAGCTTTTCTCACATTGCAGTTCTTTACTAGCCGGACTAGTTGTTCTGCCTGGTTAAACTTTTGTGTCATGTTTCATGAGCGATGTAAAAGCTCTTATTGCTGTTCTAAAAATACAATGTGTTCAACAAACTTAATCCAAAAGTGCAAGACAACACAGGTCTCTTTCATTAGTGGGTTGTGGTAGGTGTTGCTGAAGCTAGTTCAAACACTTACTATTCAATTTTATGTCTGCAGGCTATGTAATAAACTGGAATATAGTTTTCACTCTGATCAGTCACCTGAGAAATATCTGTTTACTGTTGCATACCCTTAAGCATCCTTATTCATCCATACATTCATTCTGGCAAGTGCTGTATACTTTCCACCACTATATTACGTACAAGTTAAATCATGGCTTGTTGTTTTAGTAGTTAGGCAGCATCTTATCAATGTGCAATTGAAGCTGCCCCGAAAGCCAGCCACTGAGCCCACATTCTGAGGCTGATGAACTGGGTCACAGCGTTCAGCCTGGTGTGGCGGCAGGAGGAGTCCTCTTGGTTCTTAATATGTTCAAAAACTTCTGTTGTGTTTTTTTATTGTTTTAATAATTTCATTTGGAATAGAAGGAAGTGGGGACAGGAAAGATTTACTAGATCCTTCCAAAAATAGGTTTATATTCTTGGTCCAAAGTAATATTCTGACATGTTTTTTCCTTAAGACTTGCCTTATGGGTACAGAGAAAGCAGCATAAGCTTGTCCACAGATGAAGACCAGGGCCTCTTTTGGAGAGACACCACTGCATGTTGTAGTCTACCACAGCGGGCTTTAAAAAGGACAGTTGGATAAGGTCAGGCCAAGGAAGCTGTTGTATTAATATGAGTCAATAAGTGAGAGGGAAGAAGTCTTCTAAAAGAATTTCAAGGTTTGCGTAGTTGGGGAATGTGTAGAAAAAATTAACTTCTTGATGAAATCTCATTGCATTTATCTTTTAGACTAGCTCTACTAGTTTTCATCATGCATAGATCAACACAGCAGAAAACATGGCCTGGAGTTGCCAAGAAATGAGAGAGGTGATGGGCAGGCTGAAAGAGCAAAGGAAGCTCAAATCTTGCCTGTGGAGCTTAATTGTGCTGTGAAAATGCAGACTTTCATGCAAAGGAGGCATTCCCAGCAGAGTGCCTGCTGCTCTGTTAGCTTTGACTTGTGCTTGGAGAAAAGCAGGTTGCAACTTATGGCAATGGGAAGGATCTGTTTGTGGATCATGGGGTGTTGAGAATTATCTTCATTAAGGTCAAGGAAGTAGAACATAATCAATAGGACAATAACTTTGGAGGTGTGGACACAGAATTTAATTAATGCTAATGAAACCTGTGAAAAAGCTAATGGAAGAGCTCAGGAAGATAAAACTGAATGAATGTCTGTCGAATACCTACCATCAGTGGCTGTATCAAGTGATGTAGTGCCGCTCGGGCCTTGCGTGTTAAGCTGTGAAGCTGAAGACCTGGGGCTATTTCAAAATCTATCACGAGTCAGTAAGGTGACTGCAGATAATCTTTCCGTGTGTCTGTGCTTTATGGATTTGCTTGGCCCTAAATGGGGAGAGCAATGCTTATTTCCTCTTTTAAAATCTGCGATCTTGGAGTAGTCTCCAAGCTGCCTTTGTTCTAACTTGAGTGCTTATTAAATTAAGAACTTTGTGGAAATGCTCTCTATCTGGTGGTGTTGTGTATTGAGCTAATGCTGCTTTGCTTCAATGCAGGTCACCTGCGCTCAGCTAATGAGGGCTGACGTGGCTTTTAACCCTTGCTTGATGCCACTGATGACTGGTCATGACTTAACCACCTGGTCACTGGCTTAACTGCGCAGTCACAAACTTAACTGAGAGCTGCCCTCAGAGGGAGAAGAGGGCATTTTTATTCTAAGCAGCTGTGAGACTTTCAGACCTCATCAGCTGAGCTAGGAAAAGAGCTGGGTAAAAAGACGCACGAAGGGCAATGTACTACTGCTCAGAATGCTTTGCTTTGTTCCGTTGTACCGAAACCATGCAGATAAATGTAGCTTCCACAGAACACTGGGGAAGACTCAGTATTTCAGAATAATTCTTAATCTGAGAGTTTGTTATGTGAAAGCTTAACACAAAGGAAAGTGTGTGTACGTACCAGGTTATAGTATGTGCTCAGATAAGCTGCCTTTCCAAGGCTAAGGCCAGCTGAGGGAGCATGTAATAACGGAAGGAGAGGGAAGGCTCCAGAATAGCTCATACTAATTAACTTCTTTCTTCTTTTTAAATATGAGCTGTGAAAATTGGCTGTAGCACTCCCCATGACTATAGCTTCACCTGCTACAAATTTTGCTGATGTTTGGTTGAGAGAGAGCACGATTATGCAACATGCAGGTGCCCCAATGGCACTTCAAGGTGTGTTGATGAAGTAAACAGCCCTGCAGGATCAATTTTCCTGTATTTCAAAGCAGAGCATGTATTCTCTAAATCTGCTGATGCTGAAAGATGTGTCTCTTCACGTGTCCAAATCAGAGTGCCAAACAAGTGCAGAGAACACCAGCGAAGGAGTGACCTTGTTATAGTTCTGGGAGGTTGGGCTCTAATGTGTCACGCAAAGGTAAATAAACACCACAGCTCGATATAAAAAGTGCCTCATGCTCCTCATTAGAGCAAGGATTTAGACTGTTGATAAGGTGGGTATGAAGAATTCTCATTAATGTTTTATCTGTGGATCTAAGTGGAAACTGTTGCAAAGGAGAGAACAGCATGGGAATGGGGGAAGATAATTATATTCGCTGTGCTTCTTCTGCACTACCTTTTTAATAGATGGAGAATACAGAAAAATTTCAAGTCCAGGTTGTGCAACTGAAATATTACACTGACTACCACGTACTCATATGAAATACTTGCATAGTGAAATATCCCCCCATTACTGAAGACCGATCCCTGCATTATCGCATGGGACCCAAAGACAACATGAAGGCTACCTTCTGATGCTGGGGGTTGGGCTAGGTGACTTCTAAAGGTGCCTTCCAGCCCAAAGCATTGTATGATCCCATGTTCTTCCTGTATCTGCTGAAAATGTCCTGATGGGTTTCTTTGTGATGAAACTTCATTGCGTTGTGTCTAACATCTCGGACACGCTGCATGCCGCTCGAGATCTTTCTGAATCTCTGGTACGTTGCAGCTGCGTCTGCAAGGTTTTCCATGTCCTGACTGTACTATTATCTTCCTTTTCTTTGGTGCTGAAAATGCTTTCAGTCTTGAATACCAAAATCGAGCCTAGTAAGTAACCGAGCTGAAATTCTGGTGTGACCAGAATCAAATGAATCCCTCGGGAACACTTCAACGCACAGACCAGGGCTAGATTCATTAGTTTTGAGTAAATATTTCAGCCCAGAACTGACTCCAGGAAAACCTTTAGAAGGGTCAAAACCCCAAAAAATTTTCTAGCGCTTTAAAGTTAAATTATTGTAGTTTTCTGTTCCGAAATAAGTTGGTCTTGTTTTTGTGTTTTTTTTTTTTTTTATGGATTAATCAACCCTTCCAACCATAGACCTTTTATCTCAGTCAAATTCATTTCAACTTGTTTTTCATTCTGTTTTTTGGCTGGGAAAATGAAAAATAGACCTATTGTTGAAATCTGGGGTGAAGGGGGGGGCACGCACATGTTTTTGTTTTGTTTTTCAAGTGATACAAGTTCTGTCTTTGGGTGGGATTTCAATTCAAGGATAGAAATCCGGTTCAGATTTCAATTTAAATTCCTGAAGGGACAGCTCTTTACTGGGTGAAATCATTCATTACTTTTCCCAGAGCGCTGTTTCACTGCAGGGGGCAGGTGGAGCATCCCTTTCTGTGCTGTCCATAAACTGCCTTGATCAACTTCTCATCTTCCATCTTCAAAGATGTACAGCCAGGGCCTTGCTGCACGGTGTCTCCCAGCCTGGAAGCTGTGACAGACCTGTGCGGTACGTGGTGGAGTTTGGCTTGAAATCGCTCTTCTAAGGCAGGCAGAAATTGAAGGAGACTGGGGCCAAATTCTCTTGCGGTGACTGAAGGTAGTAATTGCAGTCTGAGAAGGAAGGACAGTGTACGCGTGGCGTTGGTGTTGTGCATTTACTGACTACTTCCACTATACAGTGCTAGTTAACGAATTTAAATTGAATTTAAAATAGCTGACTTTAGTTTCAAGTCACCTAGATATGTTTTATAGGTGAAAAACTACTTGGGAAGTGAATGAGAATTGCTTCCAATATCTTCATTCTGAACACTGAAGGGTACTTCTGTAACCTAGTTGTAACAGCCTTGGATGTGTCTCTGTTAAATTCATGTCTCTAAATAGTCTCCAGCACACATTTGCTCCCAAAATTTCACTTTCTATAACCTCATATTCCGAGTAGTTGCAGAAAATTGTACCAAAAAGAGACTATTTCACAGAATTGTAGGGGCTGTGAGGGACTTCCGTGGGTCACCCAGTCCAAGCCCCTGCCGAAGCGGGGTCTCCTACAGCAGGCTGCACAGCACCGCGTCCAGGCGGGGCTGGAATATCTCCAGAGAAGGAGACTCCACAGCCTCCCTGGGCAGCCTGGGCCAGGGCTCCGTCACCCTCAGAGGGAAGC
>Ga0065711_1006800_pt1 | contig 19536 bp, 9 predicted proteins | sample Hoacrofraction12_FD_59098 | JGI IMG/M metagenome (GOLD analysis project Ga0065711, IMG submission 59098) | Hoatzin crop microbial communities from Cojedes, Venezuela - Epithelial fraction 12 v2 (version 2) | ecosystem: Host-associated > Birds > Digestive system > Esophagus > Crop | place...
AATCAGAGTAGGATAGTGAGAAATAAATCCAGATCTTAGAACACCTTCTCCCCACCTCTGTCTTCTTCCCTGGGCTCAGCTTCACTCCCGTTTCTCTCCCTCCTCCCCCCGAGCAGCACAGGGGGATGGGGAATGGGGGTTACGGTCAGTCTGTCACACTTTGTCTCTGCCACTCCTTCCTCCTCAGGGGGAGGACTCCTCACTCTCTGCCCCTGCTCCAGCATGAGGTCCCTCTCATGGGAGACAGCTCTCCACAAACTTCTCCAACGTGAGTCCTTCCCACAGGCTGCAGCTCTTCATGAACTGCCCCAGCGTGGGTCCTTGCACGGGTGCAGTTCTTCAGGAACAGGCTGCTCCAGCGTGGGTCCCCCACGGGGTCACAAGCCCTGCCAGCAAACCTGCTCTGGCATGGGCTTCTCCCTCCACGGGTCTGCAGGTCCTGGCAGGAGCCTACTCCAGCGCGGGCTCCCCATGGGGTCACAGCTTCAGGCATCCACCTGCTCCAGTGTGGGATCCCTTCCACAGGCTACTGGTGGATATCTGCTGCACCGTGGACCTCCATGGACTGCAGGAGAAGAACCTGCCTCACCATGATCTTTCATCACAGACTGTAAGGAAAGACTCTGCTCCAGCATCTCGAGCACCTCCTTCTCCCTGCTTCTTCACTGACCTTGTTGTCTGCAGATTTGTTTCTTTCACATCATCAAACTCCTCTCTCTTCGCTGCCGTTTCACTGCAGTTTTTGCTTCCACTTCTTAAATATGTTGTCACAGAGGTGCCACCACCATTGCTGATTGGCTTGGCCTTGCTCAGTGGCGGCTCTGTCTTAGAGCCAGCTGGCACTAGCTTTATCAGACATGGGGCAAGCTTCTGGCAGCTTCCCACAGAAGCCACCCCTGTAGTCCCCCAGCTACCAAAACCTTGCCACGCAAACCCATAATAAGCAGTTTCACTTGAAAAAGGGGGATTGGTGAAAGTAACTGACAATATCTGCCTTACGAGTTCTTCCGTGTCTGTCTTTAGATCAATTGAGGAGGCTTTTGCGGAACAAGTTTATTGCTTCACTGGGATTTGATCCATTATTAAAAAACTGTGAATCAATATTTTGGTTACAAGAGTAGATTTCTTTGTGGGAAAGCTGGAGGTTGTATGAGGCATGGTGAGACAGATGATTTAGCCCCCTCCATTATCATTCATTGATTTTTATGCATGGAGGTTTTCTACCATATTGCAATACCATAGCATTATCATAAGCATTAGCTACACTGCATATAAATAATAGTGTATCTTGAAATACTGATTTTTATCTAGTATTTATCATATTTATATCCCAGGAAATAATACCTTAGTTAATTAAGTACCAGAAGGCTAACTTTCATTACAGAGATCACAGTGAAAAAACACATGCCTGCCTGCTAAGCTATGTAGGTAATCCATACCAAAAGCCACAAGAGTAATTCTGAGGTTATTATTTGATGAGTGTGATAATTATTATTATTATGTTACTTGTTTGTTTGAGTAACAGTTACAGAAGAATAAAAAATTTACACTGAATGGTTTTCTTGTTTGAATTAAGATACAGTTCTTGTGCAGCCACTGTGAAGGGATGCTGGTATTTCAGGTTGCTGTATAAAATGTATACATCTTCAAGTGAAAAAATAGACTTATGTGCGTTTTACCCAAGACTTGAATTTTCCGAGTCGGTGTCTACAGCTGGTAACAAGAATTCAGTAGTTAATGACTTGTTTTGCAAGACACGGAAGTTACCAGAGTATAATATGAAGTTGAAACCTAATTTAAAACAAACACTAACAGCACTTGAGTTTACTTGTCTGGACATCTAACCTGATTTGAGAATTTTTATTTGAAGACACTCTGCGTTTCTCAGTTCCTGCTGCAAGGAAATAAATGTTTGGTTTTTTTACTAAAACAGAATGAAGAAAAAAACAAGGCGGACTTTCCTAAAACATGAGTAAAACCAGCACAAGTTTGTAGGTGATGTTTTCTAGGTAAATGTAAATATTGGAAAGGTAAGCATGTCCCATCAGATACTTGCTCAAAGAAGATTTAAGACCAGAATCAGCCTATGTAAATTACTTAGACATAATGTAATTTACATAGTAGGAACACTGATTTATAGTAGTCAATAGATCAGATTCTTGACATTTACATAGAATCAAATCATAGGTGCAGCTGAGAATAAATGATTTCCCATGTGTGCATGTGCACATTAAAAACTAAGGGAAGACAACAACAAGGTTTACTCTTTCTGTGCCATTGTTTTTATTTGTCTCCTTTCTTCAGAGTGTCAGTGTCTTTGAAGAGACAGAAGTGTCTCTAAAAGTTACGCTTAGTAACATTAAGTTAGTGTCTGTAATATAGTGCGATACTTTGCACTTAATTTGTGTGGTAATGCTGGGGCTTACTGAACTTAGAAATCAGTTATTTTGTGTTTTCATATGCCAAAAAAATATAATTTTATTAGCAACCACAGCTCCATGTTTTATTTCTAGCATGATGTTTTGCAAATCGTTAGAAAATGTATGTAAGCAAGAAGCTGTAATAGATGATGCCTTGAACTATTGTACCTTGCAGTCCTAGTCCAACTCATGCTGGTCTCATTGATTTCCAGTGTGGGATCTCAACATTGGATACATGTTCTAGGCTTGTTTAATCTGAATTGAATTAATGCAGTGTCTCACTTTGTGTGACTTGCTCTCAGGGTGGTCATCTAGGTTGCACAGCCTTCTGGAAACTAGGATTCTGCAGCCTAACTACTTAGACTTCGAACTTACTAGTAATTCTGATGAACTTTCCAATACTACGTTCCAATAAACACTGAATTTCACAGTGTTTTGATAGGAGGAACTATTAGGTTCTGTTGCCTACCTTGTATCTCAACCACAATATATCACCAAGGTGTTCTCATAAAGAGCCAGAAGACTTTAGTTACACTGAGGTGACGTGCAGAAAGCAGACTCCACAATCTGTAAGATTGTAAAGTAGGGATGTTTATTCGGCGCCAGGCAGCATGGGGGGTAGTCCCACCAAAGTCGTGCGCGCCGAGCAGCAACATGTCTCTTCAATTTATACAACCAAATATTACGTATGCATTAGATTTCCCAATACACCTATACATATGCATCTGTCCTCATTGCAGATCAAAATCAGTTCCGAGAAATAATTTCCATAGACTCCTCCCAGTTGCACTTGCGCAGTGCCTCCTAGTGGTGGTCGTCGGGGGTCCCAAGATGAAGGCCCATCCTCTTCATCATGGTGTCTGCTGATGGACCTTTGTTTCTGCGCAAACTCAGTTCTCCCCTGGCTCCCATCCACACAGCAGGGTCGGTTTTGACCAGTTCTAGGCGACTCCCAGCCCCTATCAGGAAGCAACCCCTTTGTATGGAGATGCAAGACTCTCTGCTTCAGTTAATTTAGACAGTAGATAGGCACAATCAGTTTTTACATGCACAGCAACTATTAGGTAATGCCACTTCTATTAAAATCCCTTTTAACCCCTTCCTTCAGAGGTTAGTCACTAGATGATCTTTATATGCAGCTGTTGAAGCAATGAAGAGCTAGGAGTGCTTTTACAACCTTTGCAATGGGAAAGAAGTGACTATATGATATATGTCAGATTATTTGAGAAAGTGTTGCATGTTTGTGCTACAGGTGCTATGGAGAAGTAGATGATCACTTCCTTACTTCAGGTTATCCCTTCTGTGTAAGTAAAGAATGTAGCATCATATTTTTCTCTTTGCTACAGTTTTATGTTGAGGAGTCATGTTATTGTATGCAGTGATCTTAAAACCTTGGAGTCACTGCTTTCCAAAACATCATCTCCTGCAGCTGTATTTTTAGTTTCCAGATGAATTAGTTTGTATTTTGGTTAAAAGGCTCTTTGCCAAGTTGCAATTATTAATGGCATGTGATAATAAGGGTTTTATCTGATTTTTAATTACCCTGTTGATCTCTATTGCTAAAGGTTTGCTTAATTATCTCCAGTAATCAGGTCTTCCAGAAGAAGCTGCTGTTTGTTGGAACAAAGGGAAGAATGTGTTTATCTTGAAGTGTGACCCATTGGTGTACCCCAATGATCATTCTTTATCCATTCATATGGAGTACTATTGTAACAGATGTAGATGTTCAGTCAGTACTTAATTTAGATGCTATACATGATATACAGGTCTAAACAAGGTAAAAGCAAACAAGCATTCCCTTTTCTCTCCCTTTTCCACACTAAGTCTGTAACTTAATTTTCCTGTGAAATTTTGAGCATTCTCTAGGGCTTGCATTGCTTCAAAGAACTATGTCTTGAGTTCCACTTCTGCAAATGAGATTTGTTTTCCTCTCATCTTTTGGACAGTCTTTTTCCTCTAGCCGTGTCTGTTTTTATTGTCAACAATGGCCTTGTCCTTTCTTTCCTTTCCTTACTGATACCTGATACTGATACCAATTTTTTCTTCTCTTTTGGGAGAAATTACAGTGTTCAGTCCCTTGACGATCATTTGCATGGACTGTTTCTCCTGAGTTTCCATCACTACATTTTCCTAAATTATCCTCTGCTGCATAGCACTATTCACATTCTGTGAATTGTGTGATTCTTTCTGAGACAGATGCAACACCAGCTTTGCTAGCAGTTACCTTGCTTATCACAGAATAAACAATATCACAATGGTATCACAAGGTATCACAATGATACCTTGGCTTGATAAAATAGATTAATTGGGACCTGCATGGTATCTAAACACATACATGGGTTATTACAATGTAAAGAGCAACTGATTTTAACTCCCCAAAATAAATGTTTAAAGATCAACTATCTGCTTGAGCATTAGTCCCAGAAACAACTGTTTTGCTTTTCTTCAGTAGACTGCAAGGCATTCCTTTTAGACTAACTTTCTTGCGGCTGATCTTGAGGCTTTTGAAATAGTCAAAATGAAAAGGAAAATGTTTAAGTAGCTTAAGGAGGGGTGAGAGTAAATAGTGTAGTATGAAGCTTATGAAACATTTAGGATTTTAAAACTAACATTTCGGAGCTTATGAAAGTCTCTGAAGAGAGAGGGAGAAACTGTTGTGGCCGTAGTTAATACAACAAAAGTTCTGACTTTGACTGTTGATAAGGTACCATATGTTTTTCAGTTATTTAAAAGTAATGATTTTCCGAAGCTAAAGAAGGAATCATTATCTCTGATTCAATTGTTTACTAATTAATTAATCTTGTGTAAGTTTTCATAATTAAAAAAATGTAACAACAAACAGTAAATTGCCATGACCTTATCTGTGTATTGATAAGAAACGCATCCATGTCTGGATAAAGGGAAAATATCTGACTTAAAACTTCCTGGATAGGTGTATAAGTCACCAGCCTACTGCATAAAACATGGATGCAGTTTCGTCCTTTTGTTGTATTTTTGGATGAAAATGTCTGTATTTTTTGTTGAGCTTGTTTAGTTGCATAGTGTTGTAGGATTTTTGTTTTGTTTGGTTATAGTTAATGAGTTGGAGACTTATGCAGAGATTGGGTACCTCTCTTTTGTCAGAATCATAATACTTTTAAAATTTATTTACTTGGAGTAAGTGCATCTCAGCATATGTAACTTCAAGTTAATGGAAAACTTTGAATTTCAAAATGGTATTTCCTGTTGATTACAAGCAACATTACAGATATTTTTGCTTAAATAAGAAATTTAATGGTTGGTTATACTGACTGTTTTTTACCTTTTGATCTTTCTGTTACCATGCTTGTCAAGATACAAAGCTTAGCAGTCACGAAACAGGATAAAATTTTCAAATAGACTTTTCCAGAATGAGGAATGTGGCCTTTGAAATAATGAATGCTGTTTACTTAACAATTTTGAAATATGTTGATTTGAAGATAAATTTCCTATATGGGAACAAATACACATTCAAAAGCCATAAATAGATTATAGCCTATGAAGAGTAATTATGCAAGATAAGTGATGGAGAACTTCAAACACATGTGAGAAGGTTTCAGTAGATGAATAGTTTGCTATGGTAAACTGGTTAATGAGGCGTGAATGTTTCATGGTTGAAAGTGATTTAAAAAAAGTTACTGTTGCATACCTTTAACTTCTTTCATCTTTGTGTCCGCTTTACAAGTTGTAATTTATTTTGGGTTTATTTCTTAAATGCAGTTTTTAATTGTAACATGAATTCATGTCCAATTTTGAATTCACTCTGTAAAAATAACTGCATTTCCCAAAATACCAGTGAACTCAGAATATCAAGCTTCAGCCAAGAGCTTTAATAAATTTAAAAACAATTGATAACATAGGATTCTTGAACATTGGACTCTCTTGGCTGACATTTTTATGAATTGTTTGCAATTTTGCAACATGCATAGTATGCAAAATATTTAAGATCTGACTAAAATTCGAGATTTTATTGTCAGATTAAAAAAAGTTAAACAGATGGAGCTTTATAAATTGCTTTACAATATATTAATAATTCGATGAGCTCCTTCTGACTGTCTGCTCAATTTTTCTCATACTTCCCTTCTCTCCTCCTCTTCAGGTAAGACTGACAAATTTTTCTGTAAGGTGTGGTAGATACTTGGTTTAACATTGTCACTGTATTAGTTATTTAGTGCTTTGACCTGATCAAATATTATTCTCTGAGGAGGCACGGATTGTTTGCCAATCATACTTATTTTGGGTATAGCTACTGTACATACCTTTCTAGAATAACATTTCCTTCAGCTAAGTGAACAATACAAATAATTTCTTTTCCTTTTGTTTTCTTTTCTTGAAGCCGATCGACAACTTATCCTTACACAGAAACCCAGATGTACAGCCAAAACACTGGGGGAAATTATTTTGATACTCAAGGAAGTTCTGCACAGGTGACAACAGTGGTCTCGTCTCATAGCATGGTGGGCACTGGAGGGATTCAGATGGGTGTCACAGGAGGACAACTCATTAGCAGCTCAGGAGGGACCTATCTGATTGGCAATTCAATGGAAAATTCTGGTCATTCAGTGACTCATACAACGCGGGCCTCCCCAGCGACAGTAAGTATCTCAGACTGATGCAAAATCTTTGGGACTAGTTTCTTAGTCACTCAGATGTTCTTGCAGACTGACACAGTTATTGTGACAAAATGTATAGCAATATTACGTTGTCAGAATAAGTACTACACAGTACTATTTGTAAAATATGTGTTATATACATATATATATAAAGTAGGATACAGGAGTAAGAATACTGTGAAAACTTAAACATGAAGGCACACCTTTCCCTTGACAGCTTGCAAATATTTACATTTCATAGGTTATTTTTGTCATTCAGGTAATATCAGTGAATGCTTTGGGAATGCCTGCATAATAGTTTGTCTGAACTGAATATTTGTCAGGTTGGAAACTGTACGAGCCTCCTTTAACGTTTTATATTTTTTCTGAAAACAAAAGAACACAGTGTTGTTGGGTGTAACTGTTAGATGTAGATGTTAAATAATGTAAGTTACAGATAGGTGTCTGTAACTTCCCTGCATTTTTTCAGTTTGTTTGCTCAATATTAGTATAGGTTTGGTAGCTTATTTCAAAATATTTCCAGTATTTCCAATATTGTTCAGAATATTGAGATACTACTTTTTAACGCTTTGTTCTTACTTATCTGTGATATGTCTCCAAAGTCTGTTCCAGATTAAATTAAAAGCTCATTGCGGAGGTGTCTTACAATGCTATGGGAAGATACATTCTGTTACAACTGTGATAGATAATATTGCAGAGGCCTAAACATAAACCCAAAACTTTCCCTTAAGAGCTTACTCAATCAGCCCTTACTTCAATTAGGAAAATGAGTTTATACCCAATCTGGCTTTGCTGCATAGCCCTAATGAATACTTTCACCTCATTCTTCTGGGTATTCTGGTCTGGATGTTGAGTTCTGGAAGTAATGGGGAATAGAGTTGTGAAACGTAATATAGGAAGAGTGGACAAATATTGTAAAGGAGATAAAGCATCATTAATAATACAAATTCATCAGTATCCGAAAAGGCAATGAAATTAGAGGACTTTATTTTTAGGAACCAATGTGATGAGTAAAAACCTAATATTCTTCTATTCAGAATGATGATGAACATTTACAGTAGCATGGGATAATTTAGTTGGTCTGATAAAATGTTTTTATTTTGCTCCTGAAGGTGGTTGGTATGGATAAAACCAAAATTTTTGCGATGTAAAAAATTATTATTTCATCCAAAAACTGTGTAGTATTATTTTCTGAGAATAAAAATAATAGTTATGATTCATGAATAGCATAAATATCAATAACATAGTGTGAGCTTTTGAGTCACAAAATAAAAAAAGAATGTGTATTAACATTTGCGTGTATTTTACATGGCTTCAATAGAAAAACAGGGCTTCTTAGAAAAAGCAGATTCCTCTTTCAGTTTTGTTTAATAAAAAGTCAAGACTTTCCCTTCACTGTTTTCTTTTTTTGCTTAAAGACTCTCTCATTTTACTTACTTGGAAGATACTTCGTGGAATATTTCACCTAATTTTATGATGGCCAACCACAGGCAAAACAAATAGTTTTCTATAGGCATAAGGAAGGAATAGGTCTTCTAGATAGAATGAAATTTGAAAAGTGATGTTTCTTTAAACTTACATAACAATAATATTCCTGTAATTTCTTAGTTGTTTTACATTGTTCTACAGTTTCATACAAATATTGCCTCTTTTAGAGATCATGCTAGTTTTCTCCTTAAAAAAGAACAAATTCATTTTTGGTTTTTTGCATATCATGCTGTAATTTTTATTTTTTTTACAGAATTCAGTAAGCAGAAATGCTTAACTGAATGTGAAATCAAGTGAGGCTTAAATGCATCCAGTAAACACAAATGAAGAGTAGTAGATTTACACTGAAGTTGGATAACCTAGAATTATTTTAATGATATAAAAAACTCTATGATATCTTTTGCAAATTAAAAACTGTTTTGATTTTTTTGCCAAAAGTAGAAGTAAAATTTGCCACAATTCTACTAAAAGCAAAGGTTCATACCTTCAGCAACAGCTTTATCTTGCTATATGTGTCAAAGAAACAGCCTATTTTAGTTGCTCCAAGTAACTTCTATACTGCTGTATCAGCTTGCCTTTAGGAACAGAATAAAATACTGCTAATTAAATTACAATTAGTAAATGGCATTTTTAACATTAAAATAGTTTAATCTGTTTTTTAAGGTGCTATTTATTTTGTATAATAACATTCTGTAAGTATGAGGCATTAGAATATATTAGAAGTACATTTCTTGCTAAGGAAGTGGGACACAATATGATTATTTTATAATTTTAGGCTCTTGAGGTGTATAGTTCAGCTGAAATATTCAAGAGTAAATTGAAAAACAAAAGGTTCAGCTTCAACTGCAATTTTAAAGCACCAGGTGTGTTTTAGTGTTAAAAAGGGCATAATGAAACTATGCAAAATAGAGCAATGTAATATTTTATTTGGATTGCACCTTAGATAGGTAGAGCTTGTTTCACTTGTGATCCTCATTTGAGCTTTGCCATCATAACTTTTTTCATTCTTGTACAGAGAATTTATTGGAGTCATCAAAATAATATGTATCCAGGCTGGTCTGATAGTGTAATACTCAGAAAATATTTCCAAATTTTGAATTAGTTTGGAGAGTTTTCATGTGGAGACAAAGAATATAGAAATGAATAAGAATTTATTTACTAAGACCTGTGATCATCACAAGCTTTCTTTACTTTTGCCATAGACGTATTAGTTCTGTTTACTTTTGTAAACTGATAACTTCATTTGTTTTGTTGTTGTTCACTCTCCCTCACTGATCAAATTGCTACCTTCTGTAATAAGCAAATTAACTGTATTAGAGATGTTATCTATTTCTGATACATCTAGCTTAAGTTAAAAGAAACAAGCAAATGAAACAGTTCCAGTTTAAGGTAAAATGTATAAAATAAGTCCGTTTTATTATCTGTGTCTTAGATAAATGAAACGTAAAAGAACAATTTTCACCAGGTATGCTATTTGGTTTGTGCAGAATTCAGTAGAGACTCAGAGACTTTTTATTCAAGTCTATCTTCACTTTATTTTCTGTATGGTTTAATGTAATTCGGAGTTCAGCGTTGGGTTTCATGAAGAACTAATAATTTTGTTTGTAACATTTCATTCATTTTAATTTCTGTCAAACATTCGTACAAGAAAGCTGTCCTGCTTAAGCTATAGCAGGTAATAGCAATGTTTTTGTAGCCAAAATATTAAGAACTCTGCAAACTATCAAAAAAATGTATCAAAACTGTTCCAACATATATACAGTAGTTGTTCATATTAGTAAGCATGAAGAACATTTGTTAGCATTTTCTTCACTGATTTCATTTCTGCTGACTTCATTGCTTCTCCCCATTATATTCTGTGCTGGCCTATTAAACTTCTCTACCTGCTAAAAAAGAATTGTTCACTAAAACAGAAAGACATTCAGATCATAAAACCTTCTATATAAGATACTAAGTCGATAAACAGCTTTCCAAAATGACTGTTTTCATGTGAATATATGTAGATTGGTCAAGAATAAATTATTATTGCGTTGAATAAGAAGTGATTTATCCTAGCTGAATGTCTATTTGAAATGAATTTACATGTTGAATCCTGTATGAAAGAGTTGTCTGTTTGGTTTATTGGCAGCAATCGTTAAAGAAGGGGCAGCGATATTTAAGACTAACGAGAAAATTGGATTGTCACGTTAATAATGAAATGTAAATCACCTTCCAATTTTTTTCGATATGTAAATGTCTAAAGACTGTTCTTATGATAAAACAGGATGATCTAATCAAAATACTTCATAATATCACAAGGTTAAAAATTTCATACAGTTTCTAGTAGTCAGCCAGTAAGAGGCTCCCATCTGTTAGTCTTGTCTTCTAACAAGCTTTATGACTGATCTGCAATTACAGCTGTAATTCATCAGTCATCACCAGCCATAGGAGGTCTCCACTCATGCTGTTACAAAAAATTATCCTATTTCAGTGCAAATGTAAATGCACATGAAAATAAAAGCAAAATTAATATGGATATAATGTATCACCACGAATTATTATTTCTGGTAGTAGACACAGTGTGCAAAATTTGCTCTTAATTTAAAAGACGGACGGTACCTATCCAAAATCTGTCGTAATTAATGGAGGGAGAACAACCACAACAAGTGAAAAGGCTCAGTGTAAATATCGTATCTGGGTAATATGATTTTAGTGGAAGTATTGTAATTATTTTAAGAACAAAATGCAACCAGTGTTTAAGTGATTCATCGAAGGTGGAAGGGTTATCATTTGGAAAATAGTTTAAGAGGAGATTTTATTTATTATTGTCTTTCTTGGCAGAGGAACTTGTTCCTCTACATTCCCCAGCTTTTCTGGTAATTTTTATTTGTCTGGATCCATCTTATTATAAAATAAACCATTTCTGATCAAATGGAAGATGCACAGATTTTTATGCTACAAAGGATTAGCAGATCATCTGGTCTGACCTCTTATACTGGCAAGACATTTACTTAACAAGTTCTTCAACTGAGCATGGTGACATCTTTTGTGAAAAAAGGCATTAATTTCCAGATACAAGAAGTCAGATAATCTTTTTTTTCTTCTTTTAAATGAGTCATAAGAATGGTTAATCACTGCTACTGATAAAAAAAACATTTATGTGGTATGAATTAACTGGAGGGCTGGGAAGTTTAGAGGATTTGTGGTTCTTGTGATTTAATACACCTCTGCCTTCAAGACTTCTCCTCCTGCTTTGGTTTCTTCTGCAGAGTTGTGGAGCACAGCACCATGGCTTCTCCCTCTCTCTTCCAAATGTTTCAGTGTAGCAGTGTTGCCATAATGTCCTTCTCTGCCCCTTTGAGTGCCTTCCTGCTCCACTGTGATGTCTTGAGTTGAGACTGTGCCCTTTTCATAAGATAGGGAGTGTAGGTGAAAGGGAGAATGACCCTGCTGAGGTCAGCCACACCTACGCTGTCTGCATTCTGGCTTCGCCTGCTTGTGCTCCTTGTTACTTGTCTGATGCAGTCTGGCTTCAGCTTTCAGTCATTGGCTTTTGGTGTGTTTTCTGCATACAAACCCTGTAGGACCTCATAGGTTGTTTGCAGTTTTGACAATTGAATATTTATTCTGGTATTTGTGTATCAAAAATCAAGATGTGGTGTTGTTAGGAATTCAGTATATTCCAATGTACCATTCTGATTACTGATTAAAAAATATTGTAAGAAACAATTTTTTTAATCATAAGTTATTAAAAAAAGGTATCTTTGAATCTGTGAGAAGAATTTTGGTTAATTCCGTTTGAAAATGTGTAAGCTGGATGCAAGATGACTTGCTACTGATGTTTTCATAACAGTCTGATTATCAGTGGCATAAAGATATTGTCTTTCTAAAGGACTGGATTTTTTTTGTTTATTATGAAATATAGATTTCTTCTAAAATGGATACTCTACCTGTCTCTAAGGCTGTCTTGCCATAAATGTTTTTAAATTTGGTTTTGATAGTAGTCTGAACTAAACTTTCCTCTGGTTTCTCAATTCTGATTTTCCGGTGTGAGTAACTTTATGTTTACATGTGTTTTTCAGTGTTACGTGGAATGCGTATGTTCTAGAAGTCCTTATAATCAGCTTGACAAGGGATTTTCTTTGTTTGTTTTCCTTTAAGTGTTTGCACCAAATATAGGGAAAAAGGACCACGAAGAAAACAAGTTTAGAACCTATTTGAAGATGTAGGTAATAGAGATGAGGTATACAAATAACTGGATGATCCAGGGGAGAGGTGGTGAATTGGTCAGTTTGCCCATGCGCTTGAGAACTTCCAGCAAGGAAGATGAACATGAGCAGCAATGTTTCCTTCAAAAATTTGGGAAGGAGAAAGTAATCTGACCTAAACTGCAAACATTTTTTGTTTTTCCAGCCTGTGGCTGTTAGGTGTGCTTTTCCCCTCTATGTTGACTCCATATATTCTTTTGTAATCACTAGAGAACATATTATATTCATTAGTCAGTATGCACACCTTATGTACACACAGACTACTGGAGGTGTGCATTTGCAGCAGGTGTTTTGACCAGTAAGTGTTATGTATATGAAATTTAGATGTCGTGTTTAGAAGTTAATCAATTTTAGGGGGGAAAAAAAAAAAAGCTTTTTTCCAGGTTTTTAAGGTTTGTCAGCATATGTAAAATACCACACTTATTTTACATCTTTTTGTGTTCTTCTCTTTCTGCATATTTACATTTCTTTCGACAGACTTTTAAAAGTGTCTTTCTTTCTATCTTCGTAGTACTGTTTCATTCTCGTCGTCAAAACTTCATAGACCCTATTTACAGGTGCTGCTACAGCTTTGTGTATTGTGAGGAATGCAAATCTTTTCAATGTAATTGTTCCAGCTGTGAAGGCAAGACCTGGCTTCTCCTAGTATGGTCAATACTGCTTCATTTTCAAGCTCCTTTTTCCTGGGCAAGCTTGTCTGCCTAACACAACCCTCTGGCATAAGTTTCAGAAAACAGTATGACATACATGAATACTCTGTCTTGAAAAAGAATTGAAAGCCACCATAAATAATGCATGTTTGTGACATCCTAAAAGAGTGAAAGTGTCATATTTTCAAAAGCCCTGAGTCAGTTTATCCTGTAGTTTCAGGTTAGTTCATGATGTGTATATACCTTATTTAGGTAAGCACAGTTGGTCACAAGTACCCAGGACTTAGCTATCAAATTAGTCTTTCTTGTACACATATGATGAATTAGTAATTCCTTTATAATGGAGCATGTGATGAAAACTGCTTTAGAATTTCACTTTAAAGCCTAAAAGGGCAAGCCTTTGGAAGTGGATAAAAGGCATTGTGAATGGGAGGCGCCTGTGGAGAGAGAGAGAGAGACAGGAGCTATCTTTTTTGGATTTGATGCAACAGTGTATTGAATTTTAAGATGCCACCTAAAGTTACCTGCCTTGCTGCTGATGGAAGGTGATTTGCAGATGCAAACAGATAAGCTAAATAAATTGTAGGATATCCAGATTAATCGCAAAACCTCAGGGCTTAAGCATCTGCGGATTGTTTTCTTTATGTCCTGACCTCCTCAGAACAACTTACTATAAACACTTTGTGTGAATTGTTAGTTAACTAGTTGAATCATGAAAAAGTACTATTTCTTTCTTCTTCCTAAGATGAAGACAGTTTTTTTCAAAGTAGGTTTGGGATAGGTATTTGCTGTGTCTGTGCTATATACATCTGAGATTATTATGTGTAATTTGCTGATCTAGTGACATGCTAATGAACATTAAGACATAAGCTAGCAAGAACAGTTAGTAACTTTGAAATCAGTAGATCACATAAAGACTGAATATTGTAGGATTCCAGATGCACATATGAGATCAGGCTCGAATTTTTAACCCCAGAGAAGTACCCTGAATCATTAACAGCAATATCAGAGTGTAAGGCAATATTTTAGCTGGCAAACATAGTAAATTGAAGAAGTCTTCAATCATAGTTTTCATAGCTATCATGCTCTAATTTAGTGTCTGCTCATGTTTATGTTAATAAACAAACTGATTATCATTCCTACTATTAGTGTAACGTTTAACATGGAGTTGCAGTGGGAGTAGTAGTGTACATTTCAGTTATCAGTCAGAAAGTTTTCATAAATAATAGTTTTAGTCTTGCTAAGAGAGGACTAGGAGAAATGTATGACTGATCACATATTCAAATAAATGAATGTGTAATTCTTGTTGTCATGTAGGTTTTCAAATGTATATGTAGTAGTTGTGCCTGGAATCTATCACTGCTTGTTGCTAAAAATGCAAGGGTATCGGTCTTCCTTGTGTATTTATGCAGAATATAATTTTAAATCTTAAATTTATTTTCATATTCTTTCCGCAAAATATAATAAAGCCCATTGCATTACCTATGTAATTAATCTGTGTATGTGCTTAAATGCTGTTTCGAATAGATGTGAAATTATATTCAGTTTTTCTAGAACCTAAGTAAAAGTCCCTGGCCAAAACCTAGAACTTAAAAGCTTGAAGGAACAGATCCTTCATATAATCATTTTTTTCCTCTGGTAGCTGTTATGCCCTATACACATGCTACTCTGTGTCACACAGATCACCTTGAAAATCCAAAAACTTGGAATAAAATAACAGAATAAAATAGAACAGTTCCTGTTGGGGAGGGACTTACAAGGATCATCTGGCCCAATTGCCTGGCCCCCTCAGGGCTGACTACAAGTCAAAGTGTGGTGTTAAGGGCATTGTCCGCATGTCTCTCCAACACTGACAGGCCCAGGGCATCGACCACCCCTCTAGGAAGCCTGTTCCAGGGTCTGGCCACCCTCTCAGTAAAGAAATGCTTCCTGATGCCCAGTCTAAACCTCCCCTGGTACAGCTTTGAACCGCTCCCACACATCCCGTCCCTGTTTCCTGGATCTCCCTGGATCCCACAGGATTCACTGGATCTCCCTGATCCCGGGGAGCAGAGCTCAGCACCTCCCTCTCTGCTTCCCCTCCTCAGGTAGCTGTGGAGAGCAATGGCTCGCCCCTCAGCCTCCTTGTCTCCGGACTGGACAAACCCAGAGCCCTCAGCACTGGGCCTATTTCTAAGAGAAACTCCAGCAATAGAAATCTCCCAAATGTCAATGAAGAAGCAGTTCTTTCATTTGGCTCGTTGCATAGCACCAAAAGGCATTGAAGTAGTATGGCTCGAGGAATGAGTGTCATCTGTGATGTCACTTTTTAAGTGCAATTAATACTACTTTTTAACAGATTGCTTCTCTGAAGAAACAAGGCCACAAGTTGCAGCAACAAAATTAGAGTAGTGCAGTAGGGGGATCAGTCAGGAGGAGGTGTAAATTCAGTACTGTGGTACTTCTGTGGACTAAGCATTGTGGAACAAGTAGCCTAAGATTCAGGATTAGGATTTGAATGTGTATATGGTCTTCATTGTTTAGTTGTAGGATTATGTTAAGAAGGGAAATTCTGTGGTTACCATATATAGTAAGTTGACCTTGTTATGATGATGTTTTAAGTTTGAAGTTTTTATCATGCAGCAAGCTTTTAAAATTTGCTTTTTCCTTTGTGATTGAATACTTTGACTTCATAGTATTTTTCACTGAAGCAAGAAGAAATCAGAATATTAAAAAAAACATTATTGCCTTGTAAGAGTATGTTTTCTTGCATAGTAATTGTGTATTTTTAATAATGTACTTTATATAAAAAGGCTTGTATAGCTAATATTAAACAGTTTTAAGAGAGAAACAAGTGATTCCTCACAGTTATTACAATCAAATACTTAACAGTTGCCCTGTAAAAAAGGGAGAAGCTATTTTTACATGTACAGTAAATTCAAATATCAACTGTAGTATTTTTCAGTTTCTGATATACACAGAGTGAGTTTAGCCAATATTGATAATTTAAGCCACTAAAATCATGGATAGTACTGTGATATTTGAAGTAGGATAGGGAGGGCTGATTAAAAAATGTACACAGAGAATGATAAGTGGTTTTAAAAATGTAAGTGGTGGTTTCCATTGCTTTCATTTTGGCCATTTAATGTAGCTAATTAATTGTATGTGTTTTCGTACTGCGCATCCCGTTGTCTCTGTCATTCTCGTTGTTTTTGCTCTTCTAGCTCCCCAGTTAAATTACAGCCAGGTTCTCAGTTTTCCTCTTTAATGCTGCTGTTGTCGAACTGATCAAAATATCCATTGATACTGAAAAAGAAAAAAATGGGAATGGATGTGAGGCTATTCGTACATTTGCATTTGAAGAAGTACTACTTTGTATTTTAGTAGTGCTGTGTATTCTTTTCCTTTCAAAAGGCAAAATTATTGCAAACAAACCTGCTTTTCCAAAGGCTGGATCCTGCAGTCCATATAACTCCTGACTTCCCATTTCCTTTGACAGCTGGGGTTACTCAAAGGGTGCTGGCAGCAGTAAGGGTGATGTCCTGTCCCAGTGAAGCTAATGGTGGAAAACCTGTTGAATTGTTTGGGTTTGAGATTTGATTCTGTAATTCTAGAGGGATGACATTTTGTTTCTAATTAAATTCTTATTGCAAACTGTGTATGTCTCTTTCAGATATAGTTGGAGGGAAAACATACGGAGGCCTTTCTTAAAATTCTGTTTATGGATTTATTTATTTATTTATTTCTTATAATTTTGTTCAATCGGGGTTATTTTTGTTTCAGTGCAGCTCGCCAGTAAATCTACTCATTTAATTTCCTGAGCAGGCTGGAAGGGAAAATGGACTTTGAGGCTGTGATCCTGCAGTATATATGCAAGCAGAATGCCTTTCTGACCTCATTGGAGAGGTTTGTGTTCACTGGGACTCCGGAATGAGGCCTTTTAGTAGAACATATGCCCTAGCCAGAAATGAAGCAGGGATTTCTATTGATCTGTAAACAATCTGTCAAAACTTCTCTGATCAGGCTTTTTTACTATCTCGTCTTCAGTCCTTTTTTTAATGAAATCTATTATCAGATTGAAATGGCGATTGAGACACTGCAAAAGTCTGATGGTCTGTCCACTCACAGAAGCTCTCTTCTGAACAGCCATGTAAGTTGTCTCTTCTTCACATACAGTCTCTCTTGCTTGTTCTGCATGCTTAGCCTGCCTCTAAATGTTTGTTTTATTTTATTACTACTTTTTGCTCTTAATCTTCTCATCTTAGTTGCTTGTAATCTTCTACTACATCTCCCATGGCTTTATTTTGTCAGATGAAATGTCTTTATGGTATATTGCAGAGTGTTACCTGTTTTCTATGCTGTACACCTGTATTAAGACAAGTTAATATATTTGACTGTTTTGCGGATTATAGTGTAAATGACAAGATAAAGTTCAAGTAATTCTAAATAAGCTGGCTTTTGACATTTTGAAGTTGTTTACAAAGGGAAGTCTGTGTACCCTATATTAAGTAATTTCAGGGCATGTGAAGATGAAGAGAAGAAACAAACAGCATGCCTAAATAATATCTTTATTTATTCTGAATAGAAAGTTTATTATTAAATTACTTACTTAAGAATCCTAAAAATCCTTATCATGACCTGGAAAAAAATGAAAGCATTATCTTATTTTGAAGTACACAGAAAATGTCTCATTCAGCTGCCTTTTGCAATGTTCTTACTCCACAAATCTTACATGTAAGAACTTGCCATATACAAAGCTGGAACATATTTGGGGAAAGACATGATCACTATTAAATCAATCAATTAAAAATTAAAATAAAGGAAAAAGGCCAGAAGTTAATTTTAAACGTACTATATAAATAATAATATTGCTTTGTAAGTTGTTAGTCTTTCTTGAAATGGTTTCTTTCTGTTGGTATTTGTGGTTTTGTATCTTTGCCATGTAGATTAGTTTGTATTCATCTTACCTCTTTTTTTCCTTCTCAGTTTACTGATTATATAAATTCAAATTTCTTCGTTGTTTCACAGAAGAAATTAAAATTTGGTTTGTGGTCTTAATGTAAGAATAAGGTGGTAGAGGCTGTCACTCAGAAATCAAATTTAAAATGTATGTTTTAGCAGGTTTGGGTTTTGAGTTTTGTATGTGTGGGACTGGTTATGTCAAAAAACTGGAATTGTTTTGTGGAAATTTCAGGCAAATTTTTTTTTATTTAGAAAATGCCAATACTGAAAGAGGAAAATCGTATTAAAGTTACATGAAATGTTGTACATAAGGACTTTCAGGTTCCACATTGGATGTTTACAAAATAATTGTTTTGAAGATGAGACAGTATAAAAATTTCTATTTGAATAATAATGGATAGTACTAGATAATATAAAAATTATTATTTAAATGTGATTTTTAAAGAGACCATAACTTTTTTTGGCAAAGTGTCAGAAATCAATGTTAAGACTTGGAACACTTGAACTCTATTGGTGGTGAATTTGTGTTTAATCCTATTATGAATTCCAGAATCTTGGTATAAAACCAAGAAGAACTGCAAGATAAGCTGCTGCGCTCCAGTAAACTGTGTTCCACTCATTCCTGGTGCTATGCAGTATTCACAATGTGTTCCTAACAATGAGATTCACTTCCAACTGTTAAGTCTTAGAATGGTGTTTCTTGACAGTGAAGGCTTTTTCAAAATTAGTATGGTAGGGCTATATCTTTGTGGAAGAAAAAAAAAGAAAGATGCCTGCATATGTTTTTGTGGCAATAGGTCTTTCCTAGCCTGGGTCATTTTGGAAGAATTTAACAATCTAGATCAAACTTACTGGATGTTTTGCTTATTTTTAAAGCAATGCTTATTGTCTTTAAACTCAAGTAAGGACAGTATGGAGGAAGTTTACATATAGGTTTACTCTTTGTCTCTTTAAACTGTTCTTGATTTTGACTTCTAATGGGTTGATTTGGGATTTATTGAATAATTAGGTTTAATGCGTTTTAAAATAGAATTCTAAATTGTGTGTTTAGTTAAATTTCACCTTGCAGATGATTTATCAATTTGTGGGAAAATACTAGTTTTGGGATTGGGACTTTCACCCTGTGATACCTCTGTGAGGTTTTCTAGGATTTGGGGGG
>Ga0065711_1037721_pt1 | contig 19536 bp, 10 predicted proteins | sample Hoacrofraction12_FD_59098 | JGI IMG/M metagenome (GOLD analysis project Ga0065711, IMG submission 59098) | Hoatzin crop microbial communities from Cojedes, Venezuela - Epithelial fraction 12 v2 (version 2) | ecosystem: Host-associated > Birds > Digestive system > Esophagus > Crop | place...
CTTCCCCTTCCCCTTCCCCTTCCCCTTCCCCTCCTGAGAAAGAGAGTGAAGCCTGCAGACAGCCGGAGCCCGAGCGCAGTGTTGGAATGCCTCTCCTAGGTCAGGGTGTCCATTTCCTGACTGCAGCAGCCTATCATGTCACAACAACTCCTTCCTAATGCGTCAAACTTCACTTTAAAAATAGTGAGGCTTCTTGTCTCTGGCCTCTGGAGCAGGGGCAGAAAATGAAACTTTTAAAACTATCCCAAAGAAACATTTCCTGTCCACGGGACAGACTTCACCCCTTGATGGCTCTGTCTGCTTCATTTTCCCCAGCTTCTGCACACTTTTTTTTGTGCATTGACTTCTCTGCCCCTTCCACGCTCCAGAAAGTAAATTGACACTAGCTGTTTTGGGGGAACCTGAAGATTGACTCTTGTCACCTCTTGGCCTGACCTTTTTTGATACACTCAGCTGCTCCCTCTCTGCCCCTCCTGGCTGACAAGCAGGCAGTACATCCCACCACAGCGCGGTTTCTGGCTAAGTGCCCATATTCAGCTGGAGTCATGTCAAGGCATGGGCCACTTTGACGTTTCCCGTCACAGCAGACAACTGTTGGACCAGTTATCATGCGTCAGGCCTTTATGAGGTTGCAGCCTTGCTGGCACGGTGTCAGAGACCGGTGTGTCCCTAAAGTTACCCTGCTAGCTTGTTAGTGTGGTGCCGACATACTCTGGTCTCTCCGAGGCTACTGACCCCAAGCTCTGGACTCAGCTGTGCTTTTCTGTAAGCACCGCAGGATCAAGCTGTTCGAACGCAGCACAGTTTATTTGGTGAGCCTTGCGTAACTGGCCTGGCGTAGCGCTGCAAAGCTTCGACACTGCTCTCTTTTTGACTTCTCACTTCTGAAGTTAAAGTAATTTTGGCTGGCTGTACACTTATTTCTGGGATGGTCTGTTGCTATGCCCCACAATGGACTTGTTGGAGCATGCCATGCATCTGTTGGAGCATAGAAGTCCCTTTTAGCGTATTTATACAGGTTTCCTTTCTCTGCAGACCAAAACAGTGTGGTTGACTAGCATATGCCTCGTATGGGACACAGATAGGATAAGCACTGCAGTATGGAAATTCAGAAAGACTCCTGTAATCTAGGCTTACTCTTTACAGTACAGTTTCTAATGTTTTGCCTGGTACCAATACTTGGGTGAAGGACAAACCCAGGGAAGACCTTCAGCTCTGGCAGTCATTTGTCACTCTCTGTATTGTTGTCATGACATGAAATGACATCTGATGGTGTTGTGAGATGGGACACAAAGTGTTGCAGGGAAGAGTCACTGTGCCATGTGTACAAAAAGGCTTTGTCTTCTCAGCCATCTCCCCAGAAGTGCCAGAAGGGAATAGGCTCTGGAAACCACATCTGTGGAGACCCTGGTAGCAGCCCTGAGCATATGTGCAATGCCATGGGCTAAAACCCATCAAGTAGGTACCAACGTGGCACTGCAGTACGCACAAATGTGCGAGTGGTGAGGACAATCAGAGCACAAGGGTTGACATGCAAAATGGGGAATACCTGGCATGGTATTCCCAACAGAGCTGTTTGGTTTCCTTTTGATTCCGGTAAAGCACAAAAAAGAGGAATATTTCACCTGAAGTTTAGGAGGGCTAGAAACAGCAGGTGCTATCTTTCCCCGTCTGGACTTTTTGTGAAAAGCTGGAGAGGAACAGAAGAGGACAGGACCATTCTAGGGACGAATAGCTGTTGACACAAGGCTTAGAGCTAATTTAGAGATAATTTTGCCACCCACTAATGCTGTTCTTCCTACTGCCTCAAAGTCTTGGAGCACCCCACATGCCTCTAGTCAAAACCAAACTGGCTTTTTTCTTTCTTCAGATTCTCCTTTAGCCAGTGAGGGAAAAGATAGAGGTAGGGAACACAGACTCAGCCAAACCCAGGTGGGGGCACAGATGATGGATTATGTTTGGCCCTCCAGTGTCTCTTCTGCTTTAATTCCTGGTTGACAAAAAGATACCATGGGAAAAAATGCAAAAATAACATTTCACTCTGGAATACATTCCTTTTCTCAGTTCTTTTAAGAAACAGCAAGCTTCTCTTTTTTTCTGATGTAAATGAGTGGGAAAGCAGAAGAGCCTCTCAGACAGTTCTTGTTTTACTAAGAAAACCTTCACTATTCAAGCACCTCTCATGCAAAATCACTTATCTTTTCAGTTTTCTCTTTGAGTGGAAATTTGATTCAGAACAACGTTTCCTCCTGATAAATCTCAGTCCTTAAATGCTGCCTCTTCAGCCAACCAATTTTGATAAAGTTGAAAAAGTGCTTAAGTGAGCCTAAGCTCATCTCATTTTCAAAAGTCAATTCAGAGTCTGAAGTCTTGTGGAAACCAGCAAAACTCAAGGCTCCTTAATTAATGAGGGGCTTTCAGGCATCTTCCTCTTTGGCAGAATTCTTATCTGACAAGAGAAAATGCACTGGAGGAGATGTGTCAAGTCCGAAGAAGAAGGGATAGAAAACATCCCTTAGGCTCTCCTGCCACCAAGGATGTTCACTTCTTACACCTCTGCTCACTGCCTTGCACAGTGAAGTCTCCTGCTGCTGCTGGGGTGCTCTCCATCAGTTGGGCTCTGTATCATCAAGGAGGGTTTTACCATCCTTCTAAGGGAAGACCTTTCTCCAACGATCATGCTGTGGAGGGAGGAAACAAAGCTTTAGGATACTGTGAACAGTTTTGCCAAAGCCTGTGCCAGAGACATTCCTCTCTGGGAGATCAAGGGCAAATTACAGCCATTACCATGGCAGTACAAAGGGGCCACTGAGGAGAATCTTGATCATCTCTGTGCCTTTTCACTGCTTTCAACTTCAAACTCCATGAGTGGCTAAAGATGTCTGCGGTTCCATCAATTTGTACTTCAGAGGTGGGTAGACACCCTCCTCCTAGCAGTATATGACCCTTTTCTTTCCCCCGAGAGCTATGGGTGTGGCTCGCAGGCAGAAGAGCAAACATCCCTTGAGGCTTCACCTGGTCGCTAAAGGATAGGGCAGTCAGCAGGCCTTCGCAATGACTGCGCAATGCCAGCACAGCTGCCTCACTTCCTCGCTCTGCCCAGATTCAAGTTTCACGACAGCCATATGTAAGGCAGCTCCACTGCCTGTCACAGGACACAGTTTGGATTTAGGTCTGAACGACCATGAGCCACAGCTGGCTTGGAGCTTCCACAACCACAGGACCACCAACACAGCACAAAGATGCTCTGTCTAACTAAGAGATCACACCTTGGCGAGACTGCTAGCAACCACTGCAAGGAACCAGTCCAAGACTAATAAAGAGTTTGCCCATGCCATGAGCATTTTGGAAACGGTGCATAACACTTGCATCTGCTTTCTGTGTTTCAGTAAGTCCAGCTGAAGGGAAGAGCATGACTAAATTATACTAGGTCTTGGTGCTGCTACTACCGCAATGTAGTAGTTACAAGGTCTTTACAGAAATAATTAGCTTTCAGAAGTTAATCAGGAAAATGATGGATTAATATTGCACATAGCAGCTTCTTCTCACTTGAGGTTACAGATAGGACCCTGGTAGGAAACAGGTGGATAGCCACCATAGGAGAAGACAGATGCTGTGAGGCACTGAGTGGATATGGCAGATGTAGTTACTGACTAAGATTCTGCCTTTGTTTACGTTGGGACTTTTTATTTGTTGTGCATTTGTATATTGTCTGGTATAACTGGGTCCTGGTCTGTGGGCAGGGGTCCATAATACAAATAAATACCGCCATGACTAATGACAGATCTTGTGTAACTGCCCCAAACTTGACAAAAGTTGCAAGCAGTCTGAGTCAGTGCCATTGTGTAAGGGGATAATTTCTGCTTTGGCAGTGTTGTGGCCAGCTGGAATTGTTCTCTCTGATAATTGCCAATCTGTATTTCTCCCAGATGGCAGCATCTCATAAAGAGTATCTGAGAAGAGCTCCTGTCCGCTCTCTAGTAAGGGTCTATGATAGAGCTGTTTGTCCCTGTCACCCCTTATCCCTTGCCTCAGGCGAGTCTCCTGTCAATTTGCAGAACAAGTCGTTGCTCTGTGTTTATTTTTCCTTTTTACTTTATTTCTTTTTAGAAACTTGTATTTATTACCTTGGCAATGAGCCACCCAGTAAGGAACAAACTGTTTTGTGACAGAAAAGATGAGACATTCTGCCTGGGACCAGCCAAAAGCAATGCCCCTGATCTTCCCTATGCTGTCCTCTAACCCCCCAGGTTGTGTTTTACAGGGCTGTGTTTCCCCGAGGCACTCATTTCTACAGCAGAGAGAGGGTGAAAGCAGAGGTTACGCTGTGCATCCACCCAAGGGTCCCTGAGCAAAAAACCTTTCTGCAGCACACTGCTGTTTAGCACACAGGTATGTAATGATTGAAGAGCAGGGGGTAGCCAGTGTGTAATTTTAATCCTGAGGCTCCTGGGACTTGCCAGCTCAGCAGATGCTGAGGGGAACAAGACTGTAGGTAGTGCAGAAATCAGAGATTATGTAAAATGTAATTGCTCTCCTGTGTAGCTGTCAGTGCAGCAGCTGAGCTCCTGATTGAGGTGATATTTGTTTCCGGTCTGCCTCTTCACCTTTTAATGTGTTTATCCATCATTGTGGTACCCAAGTGCCTCAAAATCTAGAAGGTGTTTATCCTCTCTCAGCTCTCCTGTGAGTGTTATTGGCCCTCTATCAGAAATGGGAAACCAAAATGCTGATTTATGTAACAAGTCTGGAAACTGCTGGGGCTGTTAAATATCTGACCTGAAGAGGAAGACAGAAACCCATGGTACTGACATCCAGCTATTTTAGCAATTTTTAACTTATTTTAACTCTGAAGCTCCTGGGAGCGTTGCAAAGACATTGAGGAACTAGGTGGGATCCGTCACAGCACTGGTGTTAGTGGGGTGTGAAATGCAAGATCCTGCTCCACTACTGGGAGTGTGTCTCTTGTGTTTCTGTTGCTTTAGTTCCCGGTCTAACACAGAAAGACCAGAAGTCCCAGTTTAATAGAACTGTGCAGTTTTCCAGATCATGTCTCTACGTGTGAAGGAATTGTTTTTTTGGAGCTAGAAATCCCCCTACCCCCATTTCATCACCACAGCTGTAGATGTTATTTTCTTTTTTTTCATTTTTTTTTAAACTTCAAATTATGGACTCAAGGCATATTGCTAAAACCAATCTAAAATATTCAGTGCTCTCATGTGTGAGTTGGTGTTCTGTACTAACTGCTGAAAGCCAAATGCTTGTGAGAGGACACTCTTGAATAACTACAGTCCATATGAAATCCCTCCTTCAAGACCCTAGAGGGAAGGAATAGGTTGGAGAGAGGGAGTTTGCTTCCTTCTAGGTCAGAGTGATGTGAGGACACATATTAAAATCGAATTTTTTTTTCATTTGTATTCTTCTACTTTGCTACGAGATGTCCTGAAACACAGTGCCCTCATTCCTCGTTATCTTCATGTTTAATCTGAGCTAATCTTAGTTGTCCATCCCTGCCAAAGCACAGGACACGTTTGCATAGGTCATTCATCAAATGCTTCTGAAAAATAAACAAACACACAAGAAACTGTTCATGCACTATTCACCAAAGGAGCTGTTTGCTCTTTGTGGGATCTTTGTGGAAATGGTCTAAAATGCAGGGTCTGACGTAAGAAGTCCTGTCTCTATTGTTAGTGGTCTGGCTGGAGGGGACCAGTGAACTACCAACCCTCCACTTGCGGGGCTGGTGGCATGCGGTGAGGACAGGCAGTCCGAGAAAATTTCTTTGAAGCAGACTTGGGATCAGGCTCCATCACAGAAACAAGTGTGGAGGATCAAAAATTACATACTGGCTCAGCCAGACTAGCCCACTGCCAACACCCAGTTACCCCTGTCGGCTACGTAGACTTCAATGTTTTTCACAGTATTTTCCTAATGGGAATTTCATGGGATCAGTTAGAAAATTTTCCAATAGATTCCACTGCCTGAAATTCTGCCCTGCTCTTTTGCCTACGATTTTCTGCTTTATACCCTTGTTCCCACTGAGATACCCCACTATCCAACGCTAAATAAAGTGCTCTCTCAGTTGCCATCTCCACCTTTCAAACAGAACTATGGGTTTTCAGCCAGACTCTCTTGGATTTTGTTTACCTACATGGCACGGAATTATCCCCTTCAGACTTTTCTTAAAGTCTTGGCTTACTCAGGTCAATCCCTCTAGGCTCATAAAAGGTTTTTTCTTGCTAGTCCTTGGCCTCCTTCCAAACTATCAATAACTTTCTAGGAACGTGATGCCTGGGACTCAGGGTGGTTCTGCATGCTATGGATGGCCAGTGATGGTAGGGGCAAGGAAGGGTCCTTGGCTGATGTTGTCATGAGAGCAAAAGGAAACGTTTCTCTGGGAAGCCTCAGACTCTGACCATACCAGAAGGTGATCTGTAAAGACGCAGAGAAGAGAGCAGTTGGGCAAGGCTCACAGCTAGATCTAACCAAACCTGAGTACAGAAGTTGAGTTTATAGCAGTTTGCAATGTGTATTCCCCATGTCAGGTACTGTGCCAGGAGTAATGCCCCTGTTTACAATCACATTGTGGAAATTTCTTTCAGATCTATGGTAGCATATCCATTCCACTGCTTAACCAGACATACTGAGTGGTCTACGAGGTGGGTCTGGCTGGTGGTTTTTGTTTCTCCACAAAACAGAAACAAAAGGGAGGAGAACTTCCCATGAGGACTTGAAGGTGAAAGATCTAGGGCAGAGCCAATGCTACTCATCTCCTCCCCTGCAAGTTCTCTGCTCTTTCTGAGTACACAGAAAAGGCTGTTGCTATAGAAACCAGTGGGGAAAATGTACATTATATCACGTCTTATATATTTTTCCAAGGAGACCCTTTAATCTGAGCCTGCCACCATGTATTTTTATAGCAACAATAATGCTAATAAACCTCCTAAATGTAACAGTGATTTCAAATCAAATCAAACAATCATCACTTACTTCAAAAACACCTCTGCCTGTAACCTTCTACCCTAGCCAAGACACTGGGACAGGGCTAGCAAGGCAGCCCACAATATGGTACGTGACAGGAGGGTAAATCTAAGGCAGCAAAAGATATGATGAGAGGTGGGGGGGTGGGTCATACACAGCGGTAAGTGGTGGTTAACATTTGAGTAAGGACAAAAAAGCTAAATAAAATGTCTTCAGATTTGACTTGTGTGTAGAAAAGGATGAAATGAGGGTGAAATGTACGTTTTGTGGCATACACTCTAGCCTACCTTTTCTCTTCTTTACCCACCAAGCCTCCTATTGCCATCCTACCTTTGTGAGCCCTCTTCTCAAGCTCTTTTCTCTTCTGCTGTGCTTTTAAAAATTATCCCACCGTTTCCTACTTACCTTTGTGATAATAACAAGCCCTACGTCCTCCCAGACAATCAGGCCTGTTGCATCCTGGCGTCTCAAGGAGACAATGCTCTTTGTGAGGCTGCACCACGAAAGCCTCTCTCTAGCATCAGGCTGGCCTGGTGGCAGCAGTCCTCCTGGGGATCCTTCCGAACAGAAGGCTAATTTAGTCCTCTGGATGTCAAAACAGGCTTTTGCTCTGCCCTTCCCACCCTCAATTTATTTTTTACTTAATAATTCATCATGTCCACTGTTTCCTTCCTGATTTGTACTGACCCTGTGGCTTAATTAGATTTTTGTCATTGCTTGTAGTAGCTCCTATAATGTGTTGACTTGTAATTTCTTCAGGACAAGGACTTTCTTGCTATGTAGAGTGATGTACAAAATAAACCTCAGCCATGTCTTGTTCCAGGGCTGTGACCAATCCTAAGTCAGCTGTATGTCCCTGCTCGTTGTCCTGGAAGTAACTACACATAAAAACATCAGCGAAGCTTTGCATCACTAATGCTAGGGTTTGTGTACTGCAATGTAGGACAAGGTAGCTATTGGAATAAAACTACTCAATTATTCTAGGTAAGACCAAGTAAGGGTACACCTGCTTGCAGCATCTTTGCTGGACTGATGTCTTTCTCCAGACTTGCCCTGAGTCCAGTGCATTTTAATGACTTCTTGGGTTATGGTAAGTTCCGTGCAGGTCCCCTGAATCCCAAGGAGGGAAAAAATGTTGTTTCTCTTTCCGTGGCCTCCGAGGCCTGGCTGTAGGTCTGCTCTTTGCTCCTTTGAGGGTCTCACTGTTTCTGCACATGCAGAATAGAATTTCCCATCAAGACCTTCCCTGCTCTGTCTTACAGCCCGACATGTTCAGCAGTTAGCAGGAATGAAATGATTCCCCTTTCCTCTTCCTTGCCTTACCTTTTGCCCTCTGTGCACACAGGTGGCCTTGCTCTCTGTTTTCCAGACCCAGCCTTTTTCACAGAACAGAATGGCAGTTAACTGTGAATAAACAACTGAGACACATACTGTCTGTTTTAGGGGCTGTAAGCACTTCTAAAGCCCAAACAATATATGAATATTAATACAATGACTGTAATGATATAATAAAGGCAAAAAAAAAATGTCCTCAGGAGCGTGATAATCTCACTTCAAAAGCAATTACCATCAGTAACAAAATGCGGAGAGGAGACTAGGATTAGTTTAATAAGATTACCTGCTTATGGCCATTTGTTTCTGTGGGTGACTGTAATGCTGCTTCACCTTTGCTCCCAGTGAGTTTCTCGCATGCTTCTCACCCTGAGCATTGGCAGGCCAAACTGTATTGTGAAGCTGGGGCACACTGGCCTTGCCGTGGGATCCAGCATATCTCCATGAGCACCTGCTCCTTGGTCTTCAGCCTCCCCTACTCTTGTGCCCTTGCTGTCACTGCGACGTTGTTTTTCCATGCCTTGTGGCTTCATGGCCATGGTGGAAAAGGGAGGAATGGGAGGACATGGAAGGCTGAGAATGGCTGGTGTCTTTGTGGAGATGGAAGGACAGCAGAGAAAATAATGTTAAGCTCAGTGTTGTAAGACAAAGGCAGAGGCTTAATGATTATGGACGGTCTTTAAAGATTCATCTTTATCCAGCAGGCGAGGGAGAGCGAACATAGGCTTAGTAATGCAGCACATTGGCTATAGTGCAAGGAGTTCTTTAGCTTCCTGGAGCCCCTTAATTCAACCAATGGCCAGTGCACATGCCCTTCTCACTCAGTCTTCAATGCCTCATGTCCCTGTGGCACATGAGTCCCAGAGCTTGATCACTGGTACATTCAGTAGTCATGCACTTGGGTGGGGAGGTGGGCATGTGCTGAGGGGGACCAAGACTCATTCAATTGAGAGGTACAGATGGTGAGATGGAGAGACTGCTGAGAGCAACAGTGATGTCTCTGCGGAGACCACATTAAATCGCACCAGGGATGAGCACACCAGCTCTGTGCCTGAAAGAGAGAGTGATTATTTTCTCGTGTTGGGGACAGGGAAGAGTAACTGTCTGCTTCTGCTTGTGATGATATTTGTACATGTAAGTCAATGTTCAGATAAATGGATAGACAGAAATATGTAGATATAGACACACTTCTGTTCCAAACAGACAAATGCATATCCCCTGGTGTCTGGAGGACATAAAAGGCTCTTCCAGAACTTACGGGAGAACTCATCAGGGCTCTCAACCCACAACTCACTTGCCTAGCTGCGTCTGCACAACAAAAAAAATAGGACCTTCTTCATTATTCTTGGAGAAAGTAAAAAATAACCAGGACACACCTAATAAATAAAACAGGTTTAATCATAAACCATGTACATATTTATAGATAGGGATGGGGGCATGGTCTGAAAGGTGCTGCCCTGGCAACAGGAATAAAAGGACAGTGTATTTTACCAGTCAATATACAGTACCAGTGAAGAGTGGAGCTGATAAATGAAATGGGATTTTGAGTCCCAGAGGCTAATTTTTACAGGCAACCATTATTCTTGGTTTCCTGTCAAATTATAGCATGAACCAGCTCACAGCTCTGCCCAGGACACAGCCAAGAACAGAAATTGAGAGTGAAGGAGGGACAAGATATCTGAAGGTCGTTCTGAGGTATATATAATGTATATACTCTACTGTTGTACACATTCTTGGGGCCATGCTTTGCCCGTAGTTATGTGTGCACACATCTCATTCCAGTCAGTAAGAGTGGCAAGTTCACATCTGAGAGAAAATATTTAGTTTTGCAGGCATACAGGAGCACATTGAACAACAAAGCCAGAAGCAGAACGTGCAGACAACTGAAGAGAGGGAAGCCTGGACTGGGCTGAGAAAGGGAAGAAGTGAGTGGTCAGCCCCAGATTTATGTGGCCAGCCCATTCAGCCCTGTTTGGAGAGCCAGCACAAAGCTTCTGTTCTGCAGAACTTGTGCAATGCAAAGGTTTCCATCAAGGCAACCTGTATCAAACATCAGGAAAAACCGTGAATAAAATGACTAGAAGCACATTAACAGAAGAAATACGATGGAGCTGGTTCTACAACCATTCAGTTCTTAATTTTGAAGGAAAACCCAGTCCTGCCTCTGAAGTGGTCTAAGCCTACATGTGAACCTGGTCAATCTTGGCTGATACAGGCAGAAGAAGGAACCATTGCTCCAGTGACCAGCAAGGCAAAGGGTGGCATTTGTACTACATTATTCAGAGTTGGTGTGGCTGCTTTGAGAAACAATATCACACCAGGCTTGCAAAGCAGTCAAATGTATTGGTTTTTTGCAGAACAGTTTCACTTTCAATCAGTGTACATATTATATAATTTTACAGATGAAAAACACCTTTCACTGCTAGGAAGTAGACACTGTCAAACACACTTGCCGTCTGATTTTGCTAAGAACTCACACCCAGACAATAGAAAAACCAAATCCCAAATAAAATCTGCAATACAAAACAACATTCATGTCGATGTCAAATGATAACTGTCCCAGCAAGCATAAAATCAAGATCTTCTCAATGCAGGTCCCCTCAGAAGCAAGTTAGAGTCATGCGTCCATATATAGAGTCCGCTCCCAATCTGGGAAGCCACAGTTAAGACTGCTGCCCTTTGAAATGCAAGTCCCATTTTCCGAAGAGTGCTCCACACATGCATGCACACATACACACAGACACACAGAGATACACACACACACAGACACACATAACCTCCTCTCTCCGCATGAGCTGCATTCTGGGTGGCTGTTAATGCCTTCTGTGCATCTTTGAACTCCTTTCTTTGTGAGGATGAGGCTGAAATTTCTACTTCTCAGGTCTGTATTCTTTAAACAAAAAGGGGACTGAAAAGGAACTACATTACACAGACAGAGAAATGCACTCGTATCTCAGGCATATGATTTTTCCCAGTCATTTACAAGCACGATGTTATTTACATTCATGACTCAGCAGAATCCAAAGGAAGAGTTATCCTTTCTCCATGTTGGGTTTCTCGATGAACCCCATGAGCCCATTCTGTGCTTCCACAGACCGTTTTTCTTTAAGGCACTGCATGTGGATGATGACTTCAGACAGAAGTGAAAGCCTCCTTCACTGGATCGTGCATTTCTCCCTCTCCCTGGACTGACCTTCCCTGAGAACTTTCGATTTGATATACTTAAGGTCACTGTTGACGCTTGGCCGGCGAGCAAAGGGAGAGATCATGCCGTAGGCGTCCATGTCCTTGACTCGACGCATCCGGAAGGATTTCTGTTGGAAAGTGTCACCATACTGGATGGAGATTTTCCTGTGGAGGGCAGGGCTCATCTCATGAGGTAGCTTGGCCATGCTGAAGAGGACATAGAACATCTCATCCACATTGGTGTTCTTCTTGGCTGAAACTTCGAAGTAAGCACAGTTTTCATCACTGGAGACAAGGTTCTCGCCTTCATCTGAGCGTACCTTGCGTAAGATTTCACTGTGGTCATTTTTGTTGCCGCAGATCACCATGGGGAGGTCAGCTGACTCCTTGGTTTTGTTCTTCAGGCAGGATTTGACCTCAAGGATCTGCTTCTGGAGCCTCTTGACCTCATCAAAGGATTCTCTGTTGTCCAGGCTGAATACGAGGATGAAAACATCTCCTGCAATTAAAAAAAGGTATTGTAAAGGCTTGTTGGTGGCAGCCTGTGTCAGAGGAGCTAATTTTAAAAAAAGCAATATGTTTATTTGCTGTCTCCTTCCCGTATTTTTTTGTTTGGTCATTTTGAATCTATTCACTCAGCTGTACTTTGATTCCAGGGCTTCTAATTCAACTCCCCACACCTTCCTGTAGTGCTGTGGAAAAGACTTTTGGCTATGATGTTACTTCAGCCATATGCAATTGTTTTCCTAGGTTGCACTGGACTTGCAAGTTACTGCCAGTTTTACTCTCTTTTGTAAACATGTTTCTGTCTCAGTTCTGCTGCATTGCTTATCATTTTTGTTCCATTCATTTGTATCTCTGTGTAAAACACAGCCTGTTCTGACACCAGGAAGAACGGAGAGCTAGTAGCCGCTCAGCCTTGGCCTTTTGTTTACACAGTGCATGAAGCAACACCTGAACCTGATGACTTGCAGCTAGTCAGTCCTGAACGCCAAGTCAGGAATGAGAGGTTTCCCAATGCCTAGTGCTCTGCTGTCATTTCATTTGCTCAGGAGAAACAGACCATGGAAAAAAAGAAATACATAAATGACACAGATCCCCTGGCATTTCCTTTTGACGTTTCCTGACTTACAATTCCTTTTGCAGATATAAAATAACACAACTCATTGCCTGTTGAATGACAGTCATGTGGAACATGCTAAGAGAGCTTTCAGGGACAAAAGCTCACATCCGCATCCCAGAAACTGGCCCTAGGACCTCACTGAATGTGGATGCTAGCCTGGTCGGATGTGAACGTCGTGTTTCACTGGCTAGCTAGAAGGGTAGATAGCAAATCCAGAAAGTCGGTTTGTTGTGAGCTGCGGCTGAATATATCTCCACTGTCACTTTAACAATTAAAGAATACATCTTAGCTCACAACTACTTGACAGTGAGAATGTACAAAATGAGCCCACTGTTTTTCCTTTTTTGCTTTTAATGCATCTGATTAACCAGAGACTAAGGAGGAAAGGTAAAAGTAGAGTTATCCTTTTACCGGAATATCAAATCAAGGGAATCAGGCTGGAAATTTTAGGAAAAAAAAATCTCTGGGATTTTCTTGATTAGAATTCCCTTCCTTTCCATTTTACATCTGTTTTTCACTGCTTGTGTCTTATAATGACATGCTTATTTTGTCCCTTGCTGCTTTTTATGCCCACACGATTTTATTCAACCATTTCTTTGTGACTGCAATAAAAAATAGGGAGCAGGAGGGGAAGGTGGGAGGGAAATTAACTAGGAGGAATTCTCAATTTCAGACCTGCACCCTGACTTCTCCTCTGTGGCTAATGCACTCCCTGTAGTGGCTGGAGCATCTCACGCAGTAAGTAGCTCTCTAGAGAAGTGCATCATGCAATGCAATCAAGCAGTCCCTTTAGCTGCATCCCAAGAAACGGTCACCTCCAAGCTAAAGTCTATCACTGTGGTCTTTCACCCACCATTCCCTATGTGCAAACCTCCCCCCACTTCTCACCTGTCAGGATGGAAAGCCTCCTCATAGCAGGGAAAGGGTGATTCCCGGAGGTGTCCAGGATGTCGAGCTGGTACATGTCTCCCCGGATGTTGTAGACCTTGCGATGAAAATCCTCAATGGTGGGAGTGTACTGGTCCTCAAACCGGCCATTGAGAAAGCGTGAGACAATGGAGCTTTTCCCCACCCTGGAGGCTCCCAGCACTACCATGCGGTACGAGTTCTTGGCTGGCACATTCAGGGTGCAGTTCCCACCAGACATGGTCTTCATCATTGCTTAGTCCTAAAAGAGGAAATGGCAGAGTTGGAGGAAAGACCCGAAACTAGATGGAAGATCGAGCAGGGCAGCTCCTTACCACAAGCTTGTGAAAGACTGCTCTGGAGCACAGTCGTTGTTGGTAAATCAGTGGTTTTTACAGAAATCTTTTCACTGGAAATGCTTAATTTTTTCAGTCACGTTTCTAGGGAGTGTTTTTTTGTTGTTGGGCTTTTTCCTTTTCTTTTAAAGTCATATAAAAATGAAGGCATTAACAATGAAAATAGCATGCTTTTGAATTGTAATTTACACTGTCATTTAAAAATTAAGGGCTAATTTTATCAGCTATGCTTCAACTTAGACACCAGGTTCCTTCCCACCATCTGCGTCACTTAGACATTACCAGATTTTTCAGCAGAGCTTGGTTCTTATTTAGATACATAAACACAGAGGTCAGATTTCCTGATATATTGCATCCACTGCAGCTGCCATTAGGACCTAGACCACTTCGTTTGGTTGCCTAAATAGGAGCAGTGCACAATACTCATTTTGGGATCAGCCAGAAGTCAGATAGAAACAAGAATCATGCTTGACACCAGTGGATGCTAGACATCTCAGTAACTTCAAATAGCTGGTCCCATATAACCTGCATTGCTGATGCAGGGAGTTTGAGCCACAAAATGGCATTGGCCGATGATGAGTTCTAAGATCTGTGCCTCAGTCACCTCTTAGAAACCAGATTTTAATCTTGCTGTTTGGATGGGCAGTGTGGGAACTCCCTACGAACAAACTATCAGCATTGCAACAGTGTGGCTGGCAATGGCTAGAGCTGAAGAAATGTTGATTTCCTAGGAGTTTCAGTCTCTATACATACTCAGCTGTCGTGAGTGTCACAGTCTTTGTGGGTGCTAAGTACAAACAGGAGAAAAGATGAAAGACAGCCATCTGAAATAGCTATTAGACAAGATTTTCAACCTCTGACAACTAAAATGAGTCTTGAGACCTTGGAGATCGCATTTTGACTAGCACTCAGATGCACAAAACTTTGATAGGAAAAACCAAAGAGTGTCGCTCCGACATTTTTCATGTATCAGTTCAAATGAATTGTGTGCTGAAAGGAAAAATATAACCCATGTGGGGAAAGCTAACCATTAGAGCAAAAAAGGCACATTTTTGGCAGAGTTTATTGTCATTACTAGGATATTATTAAAGAACAATCAAGTTCCCACTGTGCCGTTTATTTAACTTAGGTGTTGTTTATTTAATATTACAATGTGAGTACTTTATGTACACTGAAAGATCATTTCGGGGTCCAGATCTGGATTCCTATCTTTCCTTTGAGTGAATTTTATCTCCCAGGCTTTTATGTGGCTGACACTTATCTCAGTCAAAAGCTTAAAATCTTTTACTTTGTTTAACATGTGCTAAGCACCAAAGCAGCAGAGAAGATATGGTCACCGCTAAATAAAGAAGTCTCTGGAATTCTGATCCAGCATCATTACACGCACTGTGCTATAGCCCAAGGCAACAGCAAAACACTACTATTTATTATTATTGCTATTATTTTCTGCATGCCAACAGCACATCCAGCCCTATCTAAAGCACAGAAGAAAATGCAATGCTTTCCTCCAAGTCGCTTGCACCCTGAAATATATTCAGCAGGCAGGACAGCATAGTATTAGAGCCAGACAGTAATGTCAGAACACGACTTTGGATGGACAGACACGTGCAGAGTTGTGGTACTGTTGGGATTGCTGTGGTGAAAATGACAGCAAGGAGCACACCTGGTATTTGGACAAGACTCTGTGTTTTATTTAGAACAGGGCCCATCTCCAACAGTGCAGAAACACCAGATGCAATCTCTGAAACAATACTGCCATGTACCCTGGGTCAGCCCTTTCCTACATAGCCAGTCAATGCTGTCTTGCATCCATGGGCAGACAAACGGTGACAGAGCTGCTTTGCGGTGCTTCCTTTCACCCACTCAGGCTTTATTTAGCTGACAGAGAAAAGCAGGGAGATAGATTTTGTGAGGAAAAACTACAAACTTCTCTACAGCCCAGGTTCAGCGTTTAGAAATGAGTGAGCTCTTCAGACTGGGATGGACCAGTCTAGCTGCAGGGGGGCAAGAGGGCTGTGTTGGTTCACAACTGCTGAAGATCAGTTCCGTACAACTTGGTGCGGCAGCATGTGGGAGTGCGCACAGTTGTGCTTTTTAAGCAAATGCCTCATATGTCCTGTACAGAACATGCACACTGGGGGGTCTGATCCTGGCCAGCAGCTTTACAAGCCCAAATCTTACAAATTATACTGCTGACTCACAGGTAACCACCAAGCTGCTGGTTATTAGAGAAACTCCTATCACACAGCAAAGGAGGTGGACTGTGTCACTGCGGCTGCTCAGAGGGTTATTTTTGCACCTTTAGTGCAAGAGGCACTTCTGTCCTTCACCTTGAAATGAATTCCACTGCTTTGGACCTCAGCTAATGACACTGTACACTTAACAGCTTGGAGAAGGAATTGCCACGACAGCTACCTGCAGATGGGCAGAGTAAGGCACAGGGAAGCTGAGTGACCACCCAGGGTCAAACAAATGGGGAGCATGAATGGAGTGCAGGACTCCTACCTCTCAAACTCTTTCTCCTTCTCATCTTTCCTCACTCTTGCATCTTTGGTCATGAAATCACACTGCCTCCCACCCCCACCAAAGGCAAAATCCTATGTGCAGACATGTGCTCATTTCAGGATGCTTTGCCCCAAGGATGTAGATGCGCTGAAGGGGAAGAAGGGGTGTGAGGACATGCAAATTTTAATGTATTAAATAGTCACTCTATACGGTCCATATTCCACTTGTCAGGGCATTCAGTCAAGAGGACTCTTGTGCTTTCCTGACTGCATTTCATTTCACACGGAGTCAAAAGATGCTTTTCAACACTTTGATTCATGGGGTTGCTACTCATCTCATCACCTCTGCTGCAAATCTGACTCAGAGCGTGCCGTTGAACTGGGAGCTTATATTTGTGTTTTGTGTTCACTCTTCTTATGCCCCGACTCCTGTTTTTCTCCAGTTCAATACAATCTGTCTTATTTCCTCCTCAAAAAATTAATGAAACTTCAGCCTTCACACCCAAGGGCGGGGGGGAGCATAGGGACTCATACATTGAAAAAGATTAAAGGCAGAAGAAAGGAAACAGAAAGAGACCACATGTTCATGTACTAAATAAAGCAAAATCAATCAGAAGAGAACAAGGAGACAAACAACCTCCAGCTGGCTTTAATCTACATCTTTTCCTTCCAGTTTATTAAATGCTTAAGCATAGATTATTTCCCAGTTGTACATTCTGCTTTATGCACTGGCTTGATGCTAGAAACTTTACATTAGTATTTTATATTGGTACAACATAGGGCTTTCAAAATGCCATAGAAATATAGGCAATGAGTATTATATCCGCTTAATAAAGGGAAAGGCTCATATGCCCAGAGAGAGCTGAAACAGCTGCCCCAAATCAACATTAAACCACATTTCTTTTGACTCCCTCTGTCATCTTGTACCTGCTAACCACCACTGCTTGTTTCATAGGCAGGCATTGGAGTGAACGACAATGCACCTGCTTTTGCATGTTCTGAAGAGCCTGAATTCCAGTGAGGTGCTGACAAATTTGATCCTGAGCATCTGGAGAGAGAGATCTAAGGAAGACATTCTTCATTCAACCTGCCTAGAGCTTTTGCACTTTAGTTTTCCATGCTCCCATCAGGGGGTATGCTCCCTACCACTCCCTATCACTCAATAGACTTCTGAACTACCTCTCTTGAACTCCTCCGTCTTCAGCTACTGTTTGTGTCTCTGGTTGCCATCCCAGTGTAATTCACTGCATTCAGCTGAAAAGGACATAGGCAGACACAAACTGTATCATGCATAACAGACCTGTCACTTGTTAATCACTGCTAGCATCCCCGTAATTTTAATGCACACCAAAATCCCTCCTGTGGGATATTTCCTACTTTGACCCCAAACTCCATGCTGCTGGCTTACCTCTCTCTCCTTGGAGGAGCAGTCCCAGGTCTTGGTGCAGTCTGACGAAGCTGATAATTTTAATCAGAGGCAGCTGCTGCTGTAAAAGGCTGTTGTTGTTCCGATCCCTCGTTGCTTGCTCTGGGCTGTTCTTCACCAGTATTTCCCAGGAACTTAGCAGGATTGGGAAGGACCGCAGGACTCCAGAGGGCGTTCCCCCATGGATGGTAAGTACTGGATTAGGCGACCAACGTGGGCTAAAGCAGAGTCTCGGAACCAGTGGCAGCTTCTCCCTTTGGCGAGGTGAGTGCTTCTCCTCACAGCCTCAGACTGAGAGAAGGAGAGGAAAAGTCTCTCCCACTCCCACTGTCCTTTCTTGCAAGTTGCACTTCGTAGGCTCTGCTGGGGCGAGAGGGTCTCCGGAGTGACACCTGGTCGCGCAGGGTCGTGGGTGCATCGGGCTGGCCCACCCTGCCTCTATGCTGCCTCAGACTCTGTGGGGAAAAATCGGTGGGGGCATGGGAGTGGTCTGTGATGAACCTATGCTTCCCCAGGTCTTGCCTGGCACCACACCCCCACCAGCTTCTTTTCCTCTGGTCTGAGATTTGGTTTAAAATATTCTCTTTCTAGGACAGAAGGGGCTTTTCTTTACATATGCCGATTAAGTCTTCTTCCCTCCCTGCCTTTCTCCCTCTCGCTCTCACCACTACCGGCAAATTGCAGATTTTCCTTCTGTAGGACTCACAGATAATTGGCTCAACTCCTCCCTTGAAGTCAGTGTCAGACACAGAGGAAGGAGGGGTACTGAGAGGGTGGGATTTGGTGCCTATTGAACAAATCTTTTCTTTTCTCTTCTAAACAGAAAGTTCATATGCATTGCAGACTGCGCATTCCCTGTCTTTCCAACCTGTATGTATGCATGTGTGGGGCATGAGTTCATGTACGTGTACGAGAGAGACAGAGACTTCACTTACTTTGCAAGCTGGAAATTCAGAAGCTGCTTCTGAAGACTCTATAATTCCATGCTGATCTTTTCTGCTAGACAGAAGTGGACTGACTCATTTCTCAAGTAGGGGCTTTCTGTCCATAATGCCTGTAATTCTTTGGCAGTATGGGATATTTTCTCCTGTTCCCTCAACCTCGAAGATGTTACGTTATGATTGCTGGTTGGTTTGATTAAGAAATAAAAACAATGTTTAACTGCTGTTCTTTCATTAATATTTAGATAAATGACAAACTAAAATAGAGCTAGGTAATAAAAAATAAAAAAGTCAAACAAAGTGAAAATGTGGGGACCAAGGGTCAGAAAAAGAAGCGAAATGAAGAAAAATTTGGGTGAATTCAAGGAGTTTGTTCCTGAAAAGTAAAAAACCATGTTTGCAGTTTATTTCAGTGTTTATTGACTCTAATTTTTCTCCTTTTTGAGCCGAAGTAATAGTTTAGATTTACAAGACTGTTTTAAAATATGTCAAGAAGATTGATTTCGAAAGATTTGAAATGAAGTATTTCAGCATTTCCCACTTAAAACTCCTAATTGGGGGTGGAGAGGGGGGAAGAGGAAGAAAACCACTTAGAGATTTTCAAGATATTTTGGCAATAAGAAAATGAAAGGGAGGCACGATCTCCCAAATCTGAATGTAGTTTCAGGTATCCCACAATTCTCTCTCTTTTTCTTTCAGCAAATTTCCTCTTTATTGAATACAAAGATGTTTCCAACTATCTTGTCTGCTGCATCTCCAGACACTACCCCCCCCCCCCCCC
>Ga0065711_1037722_pt1 | contig 19535 bp, 19 predicted proteins | sample Hoacrofraction12_FD_59098 | JGI IMG/M metagenome (GOLD analysis project Ga0065711, IMG submission 59098) | Hoatzin crop microbial communities from Cojedes, Venezuela - Epithelial fraction 12 v2 (version 2) | ecosystem: Host-associated > Birds > Digestive system > Esophagus > Crop | place...
TAAAAGAGGTTGTTACAAGCTGTTATTCAAAAGTAGAAACAAAGATGGACAATTTAAGAGTTGCCGATTCTCTTACAGAAATATTCCTTCTCTTTAAGAGATGCAACAAATATATCGATGAGACAGAACCATGGGTACTTGCAAAAGACGAGGCTAAAAAAGACAGATTGTCAACGGTACTCTATAATCTCCTTGAGTCCATAACAATAGGTGCATCACTCCTTGAGCCTTTCATGCCGCAGACTTCTGCAAAGATTGCAGAAAATCTCGGAACAAGCCTTAGGGATTTCGATAAACTTGATGTTTTTGAAGAGAATAAGACAAAAGAAAAAGTTGCAGAAAATCCGGAAATGCTTTTCGCAAGAAAGAATATCGATGAAGTGCTCGAACAGACAAAGATAATCGTTGAAAAGCAGAAGGCTGATTTCATAGAGTCTCAGAAAAAGGCAGCAGAAAATCTCATTAAAGCAGGAAGAGAATCCGATGCTCAAAAGATATATGAGACACTTAAGAACCTTGGAGCAGAAGAAAGCGACGAAGAAGTAATCGATATTGAAGATAAAGAAGAAATCACATTTGACGAATTTGGCAAAATGCAGTTTCAGGTTGGCACGGTCATTAAGTGCGAAGCCGTTCCGAAGTCCAAAAAACTTCTTTGTTCACAAGTAAAGGTAGGTTCTAAGACACTTCAAATCGTATCGGGAATTCATAAATATTATGAACCTGAAGATATGGTTGGCAAAAAGGTTATGGTTCTTGTAAACTTAAAACCTGCAAAGCTTGCCGGAATTATGTCCGAAGGCATGCTCCTATGCGCAGAAGGCACTGACGGAGAGTTATCTCTTATGGTTCCTGAGAAAAACAATATGCCATCAGGAGCAGAGATTGCTTAAACATAAGCTTTTAGAAAAATTAATATTTTATAAAAGATGTGCATAAAAGTTGCACGCATATAAATAAAAGTTTTAAAATAGAGATATCTTTAAAAAAGGGGTATCTCTATTTTTTACGGGAGGACATATGATAAAAAAAGAGGACATTTATTTTCCATCCTATAAAACCGGCGAAAAAATGCACGGAATAATATGGAATATCGAAAATCCAAAAGCAATACTTCAAATAGTTCACGGAATGCAAGAATACATAGACAGATATGACGAATTTGCTACTTATATGGCAGATAAAGGCATTCTTGTATGCGGAGAAGACCACATGGGGCACGGCATGAGCGTTGCCGATGGCGGCACATATGGATATTTTTGTGAAGAAAATCCCGAAGAAGAACTTGTTGAAAATACTCGCAAAATGACAAATATCGTAAGAGAAAAATATCCGGATACACCAATCATCGTTATGGGACATAGCTTTGGATCTTTTATCACAAGATATTATCTTACAAAATACAGTAATGATTTAAAGGGATGTATCATCTCCGGAACAGGATATCAAGATGCATCTATGATAAAGGCGGGACATAGCTTTGTAAAATTTCAAAAGCTATTTTTCCCATCAAAACACGTTGCAAAACTTGCTGATAAAATAGCTTTCGGATCGTATCTAAAGAAAATCGAAAATCCAAAAACGCCGTCAGATTGGTTATCCTACAACGAAGAAGATGTGGCTGCATATAGGAAGAATCCTTGGTGCAACTTTACTTTTACATTAAATGGATTCGATACGATGTTTAGACTTTTGTACAAAGTCATCGACAAAGATTTGATGAAAAATATATCGAAGAGCCTTCCGATTTTCATGGTGGCAGGAAAAGAGGACCCTGTCGGAGGATACGGCAAGGACGTGCAAAAACTCTACAACGTTTATAAGAACGAGATAGGACTTAATGTAAAGTTAAAATTATACGAGAACAAAAGACATGAACTGCATAATGAGCCGGACAGAATGAGTGTATATGAAGATTATAGTAACTGGATTTTAGAAGTCATCGCATAAGGAAAAGCATATGATGAAAAAAAACAAAGAAGCTATATGTACAATCAGACAAGGATACGCAAGTGAATGGGACATGGCAATGGATTTGGCTTACGAGACATTTTTGGAATTCAATGCCAAGGACTATACGGAAAATGGATGCAAAAATTTCAAGAATTTTGTAAAAGGGGAAGAGCTCTACAAACAGTTTGCCATAGGCAATTATATGCTTGTAGTTGCAAACTACGAAGACAAAATGGTCGGCATGCTCCTTATTCGTGAAAAAAAACACGTAGCGCTATTGTTTGTTGATGGAGCTTATCATCATATGGGAATAGGGCATGCCTTAATTGGATATGCTAAAGAATACGTAAAGAAAAATAAGAAATCTTATTTTGTAAGCGTCAATGCATCACCTTATGCAGTGAAGTTCTACGAAAGAGAAGGCTTCAAAGACGTCAAAATGGAGCAATTTGAGGACGGAATAAGATTTATACCTATGAAATTAAAATTATAAAGGAGTTTTTTAATGTCACGAATATTTGATTTAGACGGACCCGTTATGAGATTTCTTACAAAGTTTGCAGATCTCATGATACTTAACATTTGTACGCTTATAGGATGTATACCGATTTTTACAATAGGAGCTTCGCTAACCGGCATGCACTATGTACTTCTCAAAATGGTTAGAGGACAGGAAGCATATATTATAAAAGATTACATCAAATCTTTTAAAGAAAATTTCAGACAGGCGACTGTTTTGTGGCTTATATTTTTTGTAATAGGAATGCTTTTGTTCGGAGATTTTTATCTGTACAAAAAAGTCGGAGATGACATGTTCTCCGAGAAAGTTTTGACAATTATGACAGTACTTACGGGAGCCGTAGCACTTGTTGTACTTATGATATTTATTTATGTATTCCCTGTTTTGTCACATTTTGTAAATACGATAAAGACAACACTTAGAAATTCCCTTTTTATGGCAATACTGAATTTCCCTAAGACAATTCTTATGGTAATAGTAACGGTTATTGCAGTGGCAGCACCTTTCATGTTTTTGTACAGTACAACACTTTTTAAGATACTTCCTATATATTTAATGCTTGGACTATCTCTTCCGGGATTTATATGTGCAAACCTCTATAGCAAATTCTTCGAAAGATTTGAGCCAAAAGAGGAAAAGAAAAAGGACGCAGAGATTGAAGAAGAAGACTTTGAAAAGGCTGCCAAAATAATAAAGGCAGACGATGTTGTGGAAGATATAGATAATATAAATGCCAAAGAAGAAAGCAAAGCGTCAGAAGAAATAAAAGAAGAAACAAAAGAGTAAATGAGAAAAATAAGAAGTAAAAATAAGAATATAGTATTAAAAATGTCTTATGGAAAACTTCTTAATTTAACTAAAATAACGGCAAATGATAGCAAAAAATGTCAAAATGCACTAATGAAATGACATATATTAGTCAAAATGACTTAGAATCTAAAAAAAATATAAATGAATCGGCAATTTGTCCAAGTAAGAAGTTTATTTTTGTGGGAATGGCCTATACCCAAAAAATTTTTTCTTGGATATACTAAATAAGGATGGTAAAACATCCGATACAATTAAAATGATTAATTTGATGGGAGGATTATAAAATGGCTAGCTTACAGTTAGAACATGTAACAAAGCAGTATCCAAACGGATTCGTAGCAGTTAAAGATTTCAATCTTGATGTAGAAGATAAAGAGTTCATCATCTTCGTAGGACCTTCAGGTTGTGGTAAATCTACAACACTTCGTATGATCGCAGGTCTTGAAGATATCACTTCCGGTTCACTTAAAATCGGCGGAAGAGTTATGAACGATGTAGAGCCAAAGGACAGAGATATCGCAATGGTATTCCAGAACTACGCTCTTTATCCTCATATGACAGTATATGATAACATGGCATTCGGTCTTAAACTTCGTAAAGTTCCGAAGGAAGAAATCGATCAGAAGGTAAAGGCAGCAGCTAAGATTCTTGATCTTTCAAATCTCCTTGATCGTAAGCCAAAAGCTCTTTCAGGTGGTCAGAGACAGCGTGTTGCTATGGGACGTGCTATCGTTCGTAATCCTAAGGTATTCCTTATGGACGAACCTCTTTCAAACCTTGATGCAAAGCTCCGTGTTCAGATGAGAACAGAGATTGCAAAACTTCACCAGACACTTGGTACAACAATCATCTACGTTACACACGATCAGACAGAAGCTATGACACTTGGTACAAGAATCGTAGTTATGAAAGACGGTGTTGTACAGCAGGTTGATACACCACAGAACCTCTATGAGAAGCCACAGAACCTTTTCGTAGCAGGATTCATGGGATCACCTCAGATGAACTTCCTTGATGCTGATGTTGAGATTTCAGGTGAGACAGCATACCTCAAGATTGCTGATCAGAAGATTGAACTTCCACCTGCTAAGTCTAAGAAGCTCATCGAAGGCGATTACAATGGCAAGAAGGTTACATTCGGTATCAGACCTGAAGATGTTGATGATTCAGAAATGTTCGTTAACACATCTAAGGCTGTATTCGAATCAACAATCAATGTATACGAACTTCTTGGTGCTGAAGTTTACCTTTACTTCGATCTTGAAGGCTTCCCTATCACAGCAAGAGTTGATTCCAGAACAACAGCAAGACCTGGCGATAAGGTTAAGTTCGGTTTCGATGTTGAGAAGATTCACATCTTCGATAAGGAAACAGAAAAGACTATTACAAACTAATAGTTATAACAAAGAATATAAGACCATATGGCATATGCCATATGGTCTTTTTATGCGCATAAATGTGAATATGATTTTCTTTGATAGCTGGAATAAAGGCATCTTAGGAGCTTTATACTTGAATTGGATAACAAAATAAATTAAAATAAGTTTTGGATATCAAAACAAGAGAGGAAAAAATATGATTTCTGCACAGATTATAAAATCAAGTATAAGTCAGCTAAAGGCAATTACAAAAGTTGATTTGTGCGTTATGGATTTACTTGGAAATATAGTTGCAAGTACCATTGATGGAGATGTCATGGAGAGTAGCTTTATCAGGAACTTTGCAAACTCACCGGTAGATTCACAGATTATCGGCAATAAACACCTTTTGAAGATAAATGATGAAGGAGAACTGGCATATATACTTGTTTCGGTCGGTGACGTTGAAAATGCATATATGGTTGGCAAAATATGTGTAAGTCAGCTTCAAGATCTTATTGTTGCATACAAAGAAAGATTTGACAGAAATAATTTTTTCCAGAATCTAATGCTCGACAATATGCTTCTTATTGATATATATAATAGAGCCAAAAAGCTTCACATAGATGCTGTAGTGCCGCGTGTAATAATTCTTGTTGAGACGCAGGAAGAAGGAGATGGCGACAATACAGCAAATGAACTTCTTGCAGGTATGTTCACGGCGCAGTCCGGAGACTACATAACGGCTGTTGATGAGAGTAGTATAATACTGATAAAATCTCTATCCGCGGGACAAGATTACAAAGATATAGATAGCATAGCAACTACAATCGTTGATATGATGAATACAGAAGCCATGCAAAATGTCAGAGTATCATACGGAACAATTGTAGGTGAACTCAAAGATTTGTCAAAGTCTTATAAAGAGGCAAAGATGGCACTCGAAGTAGGCAAGATATTCTATGCCGAAAAGAAAGTAAATGCGTATAATACGCTTGGAATAGGAAGACTTATATACCAGCTCCCTGTAAACCTATGTCATATATTTTTGCAGGAGATATTCGGAGATAATGATGTAATAGGTTCTATTGATGAAGAGACACTTGGAACTATCAACAAGTTCTTTGAGAACAATTTGAACGTATCAGAGACATCAAGACAGCTTTTTGTCCATAGAAATACGCTTGTATACAGAATAGAAAAGCTTGAAAAGAGTACAGGCCTTGATATCAGAAAATTTGACGATGCGCTCACATTCAAGATAGCACTTATGGTATACAACTATATGAAGTATCTTGATAATCATGAATATTAAGAATACGGATTGACAAATGCTATTTTAAACTGTATAGTAGAAAAAGTTGTGACCCTGTGAAGGGTGCATGCAAGTCATATAGTCGGGTCTTATGCAATGAATCTCTGTGAACCGTGTCAGGTCGGGAACGAAGCAGCACTAAGCAGAATCTTTCATGTGTTGTAAGTAGCCTTGCTATAGCGGCTTGCGTGTGCTCTTGACAGGGTCACGTTTTTATCTCAGTCGGGAAGAACCCCACTTTTATAAGTGGCAGGTTAGGAAAAAATAATGTTTAAAGAATATGAAAACTGCATGCTGTGTCCAAGGAAATGCGGCATAAACAGAAACAAAGATGAAAAAGGATATTGCGGTGAAACGTCTCGTATAATGGCAGCCAGAGCAGCACTTCATTTTTGGGAAGAACCTTGCATATCAGGGACAAAAGGGTCAGGCGCAGTATTTTTCTCCGGCTGCAATATGAGGTGTGTGTTTTGCCAAAACTATGATATAGCAAGAGGAAACGTCCAAAAGGAAATAAGCATAGAGAGACTTTCTGAAATATTCTTGGAGCTTCAAGAACAAAATGCTGAGAACATAAATCTTGTGACTCCCACGCATTTTGTACCATCTATAGTAAGAGCGCTTGAAATCGCAAAGCGTAACGGGCTTAATATCCCTGTTGTATATAATACAAGTGCGTATGAAGAAGTGGAAACTCTCAAAATGATGGATGGACTTGTAGATATCTATCTGCCGGATTGTAAGTATTATGATGCTGCGCTGTCGCAAAAATACAGCGGTGCGAAAGACTATTTCGAGAAAAGCCAAAGTGCTATAGAAGAGATGCTTCGCCAAGTAGGCGTATGCAAATTCATAGAAAATAGTGAAAATAAAAAAATAATTTCGGCAAATGAATATAATGATTTAATTATGAGTATGGAAGAAACGGATGAAGATTGTGATGACTACAACGGCCCCAAGTTATCTAAAGGCGTAATAGTAAGACACATGATGCTCCCAGGGAATATAGAAGATTCCAAAAATGTTATTAAATATATTCATGATAAATTTGGAAATGATATTTTTATCAGTATTATGAATCAGTACACACCTATGAAAACAGTAAGTAACTTTCCTGAATTAAATATGAAAGTAGATAAAAATGATTACGAAAACCTAATAGATTATGCGATAGATATAGGTATTGAGAATGCTTTCATACAGGGAGATGATACAAGTAGCGAAAGTTTCATACCTGCATTTGATTTTAGAGGAATATAATTTTTTTGCGGCGCATCCTTATGGCCAAATCCGTAAGCGCGCCGCTTTTTGTATTATATGGAGTAATCATATCCGCCTGTAAGGCTCTTTCCTTGGTCGATTAAATCTTGAAGAGTAAATTTATCAACGTAATTATTTATGACATCATCAAGACCCTTCCAAAAACTGATGGTTGGGCATTCATATGCTCTTGGGCAACTTACATCACTTCCGCCTGCAAGGCACTCTACCGGGGACAAATCGCCTTCCATAACTCTTAGAATATCTCCGACTTTGTATTCGTAAGGCTTTTTGGCGAGCTTGTGACCGCCATTGTTACCACGCATGCTTCTAAGAAAACCTGCCTTATTAAGGCTTGAAACAATCTGCTCCAAATATTTTACTGTAATTCCTTGTCTTTCCGATATATCTTTAAGACATGTATATTCTCCGTTATCATGCATCGCAAGATCAATCATAACGCGCAGAGCATAACGTCCTTTTGTTGAAATCTTCATAATAAAACCTCTTGAAAATAAACTATCCATGAAATAGTTGCATATGTATAGGAGATTATATATACTAAATTCCGATACAATTGTTTTAGACTCATGGTAAGGTATATTATAACACAAAACCTACCAAAATAGTATGATTAGATGAAAAAAACTTTTTTAACTGAAATAGAAGAACAAAAATTTTATATGAACGAAGCTCTAAAGCAGGCAAAAAAAGCATATTCGATAGGCGAAGTTCCGATAGGATGCGTAATCGTATATGACGGCGAAATAATAGGACGAGGATATAATCGTAGAAATACCGACAAATCAGTTTTTTGCCATGCAGAAATTGCTGCTATGAAAAAAGCTACGAAGAAAATAGGTGACTGGAGACTTGAAGAGTGCACATTATATGTGACGCTTGAGCCATGTCAGATGTGCGCAGGAGCTATAGTGCAAGCCAGAATTCCAAATGTCGTTATAGGATGCATGAATGGAAAGGCAGGATGTGCAGGTTCTGTTCTTAATATTCTGGAAAATGATAATTTCAATCATCAGTGCAATGTCACAAGAGGCGTTATGGAAGAAGAAACAAGTAGCATATTAAAGAAATTTTTCTTAGAACTTCGTATAAAAAATAAAATGAAGAAGAAAGAAAATGCTTAAAATTCTTTCATAAAAATAGTAGCGACTGAAAATATTTATTAACAAATTTGTCTATGTATTAATTTTTCTATCTCTTATGCCGATATTTTTTTTGGACATCGGGTTTTCTTATGATGATACATAGGAGGTAGAGATGAAAGCCGCAAAAAAGAACAAGAAAACAGGTAAGATTCGCAACAAATTACTATTCTTTATTGTGCCAATGGTTGCAGCGACAATTGTGATTCTGGTAGCAGCGACAACCATTATGACTAGAAATAGCATGATAGAAAGCGCTACAGCACAGCTAAGTGCATCTATCGGCAATCAAGGGGATAACATTGAGTCATGGCTTGATGAAAATCTCGAATTTTTTTCCACAGCTAAAAAAACAATAGAAGCTACAAACCCAACTGACAGCGAGCTTCAAGAGATGCTCGATGCTTGGTATGGATTTAATTCGAATGCTCCGGAGGGCCTATATATTGCTACAAGTGATGGCAAAACATATAAGGCTACTGATTCTGCAAAGGATCTTTCCGATGCTCTTTCAAGTGAATGGTATAAACAAGGTATGACAAGAGTATCTATGGCATATGGAAGTGCATACAAAGATGATAATGGAGCAAGCGTTATAAGTGCATCAGGTATTATTGATGATGGCGAAGATGATATCAAAATAATATCTGCGGACGTGGGACTTGATCAAATCAGTATCATTGTAAATTCCGGTGTAAAGATGGATGATGCAAGTTCATTCCTTGTAGATGGATCAGATAATACAATACTTGCACATCGTGATTCATCGCTTGTATCAACAACGCTTGATGAAAGTTCATCAGATGCACTTCTAAAAGGCGTTGCAAAAAAGCTTGCCGACAGAGATTATAGCGAAACATCCATAGCTGATTATATGGTTGATTTTGAAGAAATTTCCGGAACAGACTGGGTACTGGTTTCTTATATACAGACAAGTGTAATACTTGCAGATGTAAACAGAACAGTTGCAATATCCGTAATGATTGGTCTTATCGGAATCATACTGATAAGTATAGTTATTATGATAACCATAAGCCGTGTAATCGCACCACTTTCTGTAATATCCAAAGATATCACAGCTATGTCAAACGGCGACTTTACTATAAATGTCGAAACAAAGAGTAATGATGAAATCGGTGTCATGGGTGATAGAGTAAATGAATTCGTAAAGAGTATGCGAAGTATGCTCAACTCTATCAGCGCCGAATCCGACAAACTCAAAACTCAGTCAGATAATTCCGACAATGTATCAAGAAATATGTATGATGCATCTCAGTCACAGGCTGAAGCTATGAAACAGCTAAATGAAACCGTAGACCAGCTTGCGGCTGCGGTTAATGATATAGCTCAAAATGCTACAGTCCTTGCTAACGTAGTAGCGGATACAAGAGATTCTTCAGAGAAGGCAAAAGAGAGCATGTCTGAAACAGTAGAAATCTCTCAGAAGGGTAGAAGCGACATGGAAGAGCTAAGCAGGGCTATGGAAAACATGTCGGATTCTAACCAAAGACTTATGGATTCTATCAGCAAGGTAGATACTGCATCCAACGAAATCACAAATATTGTAGGACTAATCGGAGAGATTGCGGAAGAAACAAATCTTCTTTCACTCAATGCGTCAATTGAAGCTGCAAGAGCGGGAGAAGCAGGAAAAGGATTCGCAGTTGTAGCAACAGAAATTGCCAAACTTGCTCAGACTAGTGCCGAAAGTGCTACAAATATCGGACATCTCATTGATGAAGTGCATGAACTTATTCAGGAAGTTGTGGGACAAGCCAATGAGAACGCATCAAGTATTGAGCAGAACTCTGAACTCATACAAACTGCTGTTTCTACATTTGATACGATTTATGAAAAAGTTGAATCCTCAAATGACATGATAAAAGACATGATAAACGGAGTAGAAAAGGTTGACGATGTTGCTACAAATGTTGCCGCAATTTCCGAAGAACAGGCGGCAAGTGCAGATGAAATCCTTGCTACTTCGCAGAATATGGTAGAACAGGCAGATAACATAACAAGAAGCTCACAGGATGTTGCAGACAACTCGCATGAACTTGCAGGAACATCCAATATGCTTACATCTTATGTATCTAAATTTAAGATTTAAGGAGGTCTTGTTATGAAGAAAAAAATATTTTTTAAGTATATAAGCTTATTATGTGTGATTACGTTATTAATGACTTGCATGGTTGGATGCGGATCTGACAACTCGTCATCTTCAAGCAGTGGGATGAAGATTCTCTATACTGTATGTGACAATGACGATACATTTAGACAATCACTTGCAGATGGCATCATGAATGCAGCAAGTACATACGGAGTTACAGTAGATATGCAGCTTTGCGGAAGCGACATAGAGACTCAGGTAGAACAAGTTGCAAGTGCAAAGGCAAATGGATATGATGCTGTAATAGTAAGACTAAATGATGTATCAACAGCTCTTCAGATTGAAGTTGCGGCAGATGGACTTCCGCTTATATTTGTTAATAATCAGCCGGATGATGATAGACTTTCCAAAGATGAATACGTATATGTAGGCTCTTATGAACAGCAGGCAGGTCAGTATCAGGCAGAATATGTACTCGAAAAGCTTGGCAATCCCTCTTCTATGAACGTAATTATTATGGAAGGTGAAAAAGGTCACAGCGGAACAATCGGAAGAACAACTGCTGTAAAAAATACTTTGAAGGATGCAGGCGTTGATGTTAATTACGTATTTGTTGATTATGCAAACTGGACATCGGACGAAGCCTACGCGAAGATGGAAATCTTTGAAAAAACAGGTCAAAGCGTAGATGCAGTATTTTGCAACAACGATACAATGGCACTTGGCGTTGCGGATTATCTTCTTGATAACGGATATACGACAAGCAATATCATTCCTGTAACGGGAGTAGATGCAACAGCTGATGGATGTGCATATATAAGCGAAGGCAAGATGAGCTTTACGGTATTGCAGGATGCGGACGGACAGGGCGCGGCAGCAGTTCAAGCGGCCAAAGCTCTTGGAAGTGGCGGTTCAATATCTGATATCGAGGGAGCTACAGATGACGGTAAGTACATCTATATAGAATTTGTACCTGTAGACGCAAGTAATGTATCATCATATTTGTGATAGCAATCCGATTTTATAAAAATACGCGCGGTCTATACTATAATAGTATAGGCCGCGCGTATTATTATCAAAGCTTTGATGCTTCGATGAGTTTGTTTTTTAATTGACCTTCGATTTGAGAAAGTTCGAGTTCGGCCTGAGTACGTTTTTCTTTGCCTTCTTTTTGGATAGCGATTACTTCGTCAATAGTGCTTATGAGTTGTTCGTTTGTATGACGAAGCGTTTCCATATCAATTATGCCGCGCTCGGATTCTTTGGCTGTTTCGATAGTAGCTGTTTTGAGCTTGTCGGCATTTTTCTTTAGAAGTTCATTGGTCATATCATTTACTTCGCGCTCGGCCTTAGCTGCCTGCGTTGAATGCTCTATGCCGATTGCAATGACCATCTGATTTTTCCAAAGAGGAATAGTATTTACAATTGTAGACTGAATCTTTTCGGCCATAATAGTGTCTGATGATTGAACCATTCTGATTTGAGGACCTGTCTGCATTGCAACTGTTCTTGTAAGTTCGAGGTCATATATTTTTTTCTCGAATCTGTCACACTGACTTGCAAGGTCTTTGGCTTTCTGAGCATCTTCGGGAAGTCCTGACGCAGCAGCCTTATCCTGAAGCTCTTTTAAATCATTTTCTCTTACAAGGGCAAGTTTCTTTTTGCCTGCTTCAATGTACATTGTGAGTTCTTTGAAATAGTTGAGGTTTAGCTCATACATCTGGTCGAGGAGAGCTACGTCCTTCATAAGTGTTATCTGATGTTTTTCGAGTTCACCTGTTATATTGTTGACATTTGTTTCAACGCTTGAATATTTGGCTTTGAGAGCATTTACCTTGTTGGCGTTTTTCTTAAAAATAGAAAATATCCCCTTTTCTTCTTCATCCACATCGAAGTTTTTGAGCTCTGTTACAAGGCCTGTAAGCATATCTCCAATTTCGCCCATGTCTTTTGTTTTGACATTGTCAATGGCCTTTTGACTAAAGTCTGCGAGCTTTTTCTGAGTGCCGACACCGTAATTGAGAATTCCCTGTGAGTCTGTAATATCGATTTTGTCTACAAAAGCATCAACCTGCTTTTGTTCTTCGGGACTTAGCTTTACCCCGCTTGCAAATTCACTTGCAGATGTATCCTTCAAAGATTCTGTAGCGGCCTTTGCGTTTGCATCTGTTTCGCCAAAAGAGAGCGTAGGCGCGCTATTTTGTAATTCTTCAAACTGATTTTCCATAAGTATCCTCCATTTTGCCATGATTCTTGGCTTTTCGTAGTTTTGATTATGATGTTATATGAAAAAATATTTGTGCCTTTTAAAAATTATCTTGGCATCTGCATCTTGTCACCCACAAGACCATCTTGTGCAAACATTGTATTCATAACGGATATGTCAGACATAATATCCATTGCTTGTTCCTTGAACATATCATCGAGGAGTTTTTCAAATGCGCTATTTATCGTATCCATTGCATTTGAGATTTGATTTTTTGTTTTTACAACTGTCTCTCCTTGAGGCTGAACATTTAGCTCTGCATACGAGTTTATGAGCTTTTCTGTTGTCGGCAGATAATAGTTCATGAATTTTCGAAGTTCCGGTGCCTTCTCCGGATCTTTTTGAACCTGATCGAATATTTTTTTCATGATTTCTTCGAGCTTGTATAGCTTGTCTGACATAATATCATCATCTGATATTTTATCATTTATCTCTCTTACTCTTACTAGGTAGTTTTTACCCTCTGATAGAAGGTCAGATACCTCATCGCTGTATGTGCTTTTTTCTTCATTGGAAAATGAATTTGATTTTTCCTCTTGTGTGCTTTTTGAAACATTTGCATTTTGTATTTTTTTTGCTGTTTGATATTTTAAATATTCATCATATGCATGTTCTGTGAGAATAACAGTTGTCTCTTCATCATCCAGTCTTGCACCAAGGAGCATACCTCTTCGCATGAGCTCTTTAAATGTATTTAGAACGTCTTTTTGCGGCATTTGCAGCTTATTTGCAAAATCTTTTATTGAAATATATTCGCTATCACCTGCAAAGCGTTTGAATAAATGGAATTTGTCGGAGAGATTTTTGGACTTTGCGCCTCTCCTCCAAAAGTATATTCCAAGTATAGTAAATACAAGAGTAGGTATAACAGCGCCAAGCATGCCTATTTCACCGGATAGTAGCATTATAACAAGGCATATAAAAAAGGATGCGCCAAATGATATACTAAGAAACCCTCCGACAAGAGTTTCGCCTGTTCCCATCCATCGGCTGATGCTTTGCGTTTGAAATGGACTAAGGCTTTTTAGTTTTTCTTCCTGAGCCTTCTTATTTGCTACATAATCTGCTGTAGTATTAGTATGAAAAGACTTTTTGATATCGGAGTACCATTTATTATTTACATATGGAGACGAATAAGAAGAGCTGTTTGGATTGTTTTTTTGGTAATTATTTTGATAATTATCTCCCATGACAGCTTTTGCGGTCTCTTCGCGAACTCTTTTGCTTGTTTCTTCAATCGTTTTTGTAATATCATCGCTCAGCCTTGAGTAGTCACCGCTCTCAACCGCTCTCGTTACAGTATCGGCAGTTTCTTTTATGCCATTTATAACTTCATCACCTATAGACATTGTGTTCCCCTTTATAACTTTAATAATCTCAAACGCACAGCGTTTTAATCTAATTTCTTTTCATGCGAAGCATGAAATGCTTAGTTGAAACGCACAGCGTTTCAATCTAATTATTTCTCGTGTTTTGCACGAGATGCTTAGTTGAAACGCACAGCGTTTCAATCTAATTATACACGACAAGCTAATTTATTGACATGCTTTTTTGCTAAAATAAAGCACATAATGCTACAATTATAAAGATAATAGAAGCATTTAATTTTGATTAGAAAAGTTCCAAGGAGATTTCATGGAAAAAGCATATAAACTAGAGTTCACATCTGAAGATTCAAAAGGCATAACGGTCACAAGCTGCGGCTTGTCCAAAACACTTCCAAATCACCATTTTGGGCCTGCGATTAAGCCGCACCACATGATTCATTATTGCCTGAGCGGAAAGGGCGTATTCAAGATTTGCGGAAAAGAATATTCGCTATCCGCGGGCTTTGGATTTCTCATAACACCTGATGAACTGGCATATTATGAAGCAGACAGTGATGATCCGTGGACATATGTGTGGGTTGGATTTGGAGGAAGCGGGGCAGCAGATGTCATAGAACAGATAGGCTTGTCTTCTGCTCAGCCGATTTTCAAAAGCACAGAATCCGACAAAATTTATAACATAGTTCATGAAATGATGGAACACAATACATCAAGCATAGCCGATACGCTTGAGCGAGACGGCGAACTTGGAAGATTTTTGGCGGTTGTTGCCAAGAGTTTTATTCCGGAAAAAAATGAAACGGAAAGCGCCAATGACTATGTCAAAAAAGCAATAGCATTTATCAGAAGCAATTATTACAACAAGATAAAGGTGACAGATATCGCAGATTATGTTTGCATAAACAGAAGTTATCTCTATACTCTTTTCCAAAATGCACTCGGAATATCGCCGCAGCAGTATCTAAGTTCGTATAGAATATCAAAAGCTTGCGAACTACTCGTACTTACCAAACTTCCAATTGAGAGTATTGCTATATCATGCGGTTATAGCGACCCGCTTGTTTTTTCAAAAGCATTTAAATCCGAGAAAAAATTGTCACCGTCAAAGTATAGGAAGCTTCATCAAAACGACAATGCCATGGATGCCAAAGAAAATCTCAAAAAGCTCGAAGATTATTTGGACAAAAAAATATAGAGTTAACAAAATGACAGATTTTTTGAACAAAAAACGCTAACGCAAAAAGACTATTTATATTAAAATGTATCGTAAATAAACTAAGAATTGCACAGCAGATGTTTAGTTTAGAAAGAATTAACATATTAGCATTTTGGAATTTAAGGAGAAGTAGTCATGGAAAAGCAAGAAATGAAAATGCAAGTACTTGAAGGATTCAAAAATACATTTGGAGACAACGAAGGCGCAGAGTGCTTTTTTGCACCCGGAAGAGTCAATCTAATTGGGGAACATACAGATTATAACGGCGGACACGTATTTCCGTGCGCTCTTACAATAGGAACATATGCAGCTGTCAGAAAAAGAAATGACAGAAAGCTTAGATTTGTATCACTTAATTTTGAAGGAAGCCTTCGTGAGACATCGCTCGATGAACTCACTCCTACAGAAGAGGCAGGCTGGACTAACTATCCAAAGGGAGTTATCTGGGCTTTCGAAAAAAGAGGAATGAAACTAGATACAGGTTTCGATATGGCAATCGTTGGCAATATTCCAAACGGTTCCGGCCTTTCATCATCTGCATCACTTGAAGTTTTGACAGGTGTTGTACTGCGCGATTTGTACGGATTCGATGTAACCAATACTGATATTGCGCTTATCGGACAATATTCCGAGAACAATTACAATGGCTGTAACTGCGGCATCATGGACCAGTTTGCATCAGCTATGGGAAAAGAAAATAATGCTATTTTCCTTGATACATCAGACCTCTCATTTGAATATGCACCAATCGTTCTTGATGGAATGAAAATCGTAGTTACAAACACAAACAAAAAGCATAAGCTCACAGATTCTCAGTACAATGCAAGAAGAAGTGCATGTGAACTTGCACTTAAAGAGATGCAGACAGTATGCGATATAAAGGGACTCGGTGACCTCACGATAGAAGAGTTTGAAGCGAACAAAGATGCTATCAAAGATGCAGACAGACAGAGAAAAGCAAAGCATGCAGTATATGAAAACAGAAGAACACTTGATGCTGTCAAGGCTCTTAAAGAAGGAAATCTTACAGAGTTTGGTAAACTCATGAACGCATCTCATGTTTCCCTTAGAGATGACTATGATGTTACAGGTATAGAACTTGATACACTTGCAGAAACAGCATGGACTGTTGACGGCGTCATCGGCTCCAGAATGACAGGCGGCGGATTTGGCGGATGCACAGTTTCTATCGTAAAAGATGAAGCAATCGATACATTCAAAGAAGTAGTCGGCAAGGCATACAAAGAAAAAATCGGATATGACTGCACATTTTATATCGTATCAATAGGCGATGGTCCAAGCAAAATCTGATTTTCTTGATAAATTAAAGCTTAGATTTTATGTTAGAGAAAAAAGGAGATTTTGAAATGGACGAATATATTACAAAACTTGTGGCATATGCTTATAAAACAAATCTTATAGAAAAAGAAGATATTACTTATTCTATAAATAGTATACTAATAGAAATGCATCTTGATAGCTGCAATATCACTCTTACAGACGTACTTGATATGGCAGATAAAATCGATGACAAAGATATCGAAAGCGGCGCATATCTTGAAAATGTTTTGGGCGCGCTTGATGATTATGCAGCCAAAAATAATCTTATTGAAAATGACAGCGTAGTATACAGAGATTTATTTGACACAAGACTTATGGGACGCCTTACAGGAAGACCCAGCGAAATTATAAATAAATTTAATGACCTTTATAAAGAAAATCCGAAGAAGGCTACAGATTTTTATTATAATTTTGCAAAAAATACTGATTATATCAGAAGATATAGAATTGCTAAAGATATGAAATGGGTTACAAAGACAAAGTATGGCGACCTTGATATCACTATCAATTTGTCAAAACCCGAAAAAGATCCAAAGGCTATTGCGGCAGCAAAAAATGCTAAGCAGACAGGATATCCGAAATGCCAGCTTTGCAGAGAGAATGAAGGATATTCGGGAAGATTGGATCACCCTGCAAGAGAAAATCACAGAATAATACCTGTTACGATTAACAATAGCGATTGGTTTTTCCAGTATTCTCCTTATGTATACTACAACGAACATTGTATTGTTTTTAACTCAAAACATGAACCAATGAAAATCGAGCATGCAACATTTTGCAAACTGTTCGACTTTGTAAAGCAGTTCCCGCACTATTTTGTAGGTTCAAATGCAGACCTTCCGATTGTTGGCGGTTCTATTTTGTCACATGATCATTTCCAGGGCGGACATTTTGAATTTGCAATGGCAAAAGCAGGAATCGACAGATATTTTAAGGTTCAAGGTTTTGAAGATGTCGAAAGCGGTATCGTAAACTGGCCTATGTCAGTAATCAGACTATCTTCTGAAAATACAGACAGAATAATCGAACTTGCCGACAAGATTTTGGATGCTTGGAGAAATTATAGCGACGAAGATGCATTTATCTATGCATATACGGACGATACTCCTCACAACACTATCACTCCTATTGCAAGAAAAAGAGGCGATAAATACGAGCTTGATCTCGTCCTTCGAAATAATATAACAACTGATGAACATCCGCTTGGAGTATTCCATCCTCATGCTCATCTCCATCATATAAAGAAGGAAAATATCGGCCTTATCGAAGTTATGGGACTTGCGGTCCTTCCTGCAAGACTAAAGAAGGAAATGGCCGATTTGAAAGAAGCAATCCTAAAAGGCGATGATATAAGAAGTAGCGCTGAGCTTGCAAAACATGCTGATTGGGTCGATGAATTCAAGAAAAATTACGAAATAATAGATGAGAGCAATATTGATACAATTTTGCAGGACGAAATCGGAAAAGTATTCATGGAAGTACTTGAAGATGCGGGTGTTTATAAGCGCACAGAAAAAGGACAGGAATCTTTCGATAGATTCATCAAATCATTATGATAAAGAAAAAAGACAAATTAAAAGAAAAAGCAAAAGAAATATGCAAAAGACTTGATGAAAGATATGGCACACATAAAGTGCCATATCTTTCTCATTCGAGCGCTTTTGAGCTTTTGATAGCTACGATTTTGTCTGCACAATGCACAGATGCGAGAGTGAATATGGTTACTCCGCATCTTTTTGCTAAATATAGAGATGTACACGCATTTGCAATTGCAGACAGGAATGAACTTGAAAAAGATATTCATTCGATTGGTTTTTATCATAATAAAGCCAAAAATATAATTGCATGCGCAAAGATGCTTGAAAGCGAGTATGGAGGTGCCGTGCCAAGCGATATGGATAGTCTTTTAAAACTTCCCGGAGTTGGCAGAAAAACCGCAAATGTTATAAGAGGAAATATATTCGGAGAGCCAAGCATAGTCGTGGATACGCATGTAAAGAGAGTGTCGAAAAGACTTGGACTTACTGATAGCGATGACCCGACCAAAGCAGAATTTGAGCTTATGGAAGTTTTGCCAAAAGAAAACTGGATAAGATACAACATACAGGTTATGGAACTTGGAAGAACGATATGCAAAGCTCCGAATGCAAAGTGCAGTGAATGTTATTTGTCAGACATTTGTGACAGTTTTGAAGATAAGTAATTGGTTGCTTTTTGCATACTCATATATTCTAGAGAAGATGCCTTTTTGTACAAATCATTTATTTTGTCATAGGCATCTTTTTTTGTTAGAGACATATGATTTTCGTAGATGTCAGAAAGCATAATATAGGAGCTTGATACATCCGATTTGATGGATATGGCATATTCCAAGATATCGCAGCATTCTTTGTACATCTTTTCTTCATAGAGGACAGCGGCCCAGTCTTGGAGAATTGTCACAAGAGCTATGAAATTGTTGTCATATTGAGTTAGGAGCGGAAGATTGGATGCGCCATACATAAGTTTTAAATCAGTATTGGTTATACCTGTAAGGGATACAATTTTGCGGCCTTCTTTGGCAAGGCCTTTTACAGAGTATTCCATGTGGTCGACTTCGGGGTGATTTTTGAGCGCGCCAAAAGGAAGCCTTGATAGATCAAGGGTTATATAATCGAGACCCTCTATGCTTTTTGATGGAGCCATGTTTGAGCGCTGCTCTCTTTCCAAATATTCTTTGAAGGATGTTTTGGTGTGGTTTGCTTTGTAGAGCTCGTAGCGAAGCCAAGCGCAAAATACAAGAAAAACCAAAAGGACTGCAGGAAAACCGATTTTCATAATATCCCCTTTTTTCATTAACTTATTATGCGAAAATAAGGTCTTACTTTATAACTTTCTTTTTCTTATACTGTTAGA
>Ga0065711_1037723_pt1 | contig 19535 bp, 10 predicted proteins | sample Hoacrofraction12_FD_59098 | JGI IMG/M metagenome (GOLD analysis project Ga0065711, IMG submission 59098) | Hoatzin crop microbial communities from Cojedes, Venezuela - Epithelial fraction 12 v2 (version 2) | ecosystem: Host-associated > Birds > Digestive system > Esophagus > Crop | place...
TGCTCCCCTCAGCAGCGTGCGGCCAACAGGCGTCGCCGCCAGCCGGGAGGTGATGACAAATACCGACGTTTTCTGCGCAGCAGTGGGCGCCGGACTGATAAACGTGCTTAGGAGCAGCGGTTTCTTGTGAAATGAAGCCGAGGTGGGAAGGAGGACGGTGTGGGCGCCGTGAGCCTCTGGGAGAGGCGAGGCGCGGGATGGGGCCGGCACGCTGCTCTCCCCGGCTATGCCCGCCATGCTGAGGGAGCGAGGTGGCTGCCCGCTGTGCCCTGCAGCCGGCCCCGGGCTCGGCAAGTGGCACCGGCTCCGTCGCAGGGCCCTTGCTAGCTCTGCTGGCAAAGCCAGCACCCCTTTTTTGAAGCCAGACAGGGACAGCGGGGAAGTCCATGTCTGGAAAGCCACTTCTGGCTGACTCTGCAGGTGGCCAGGGCGGCTTCTGGTCAGATATCCTCCGGGCCAGACTCCTTACTGCTAAATAAACTGTTGTTTAGTGAAATGGGGACCTTTATGTGATCCTGAGGCCAACTGGCACAGCCTTGCTGTGCCCGCCTTAGTAGTGCTTGGCCCTGGGACGTTTCCACTAGACCTGGCTTGGGGGCATCATCCCTAGGAAGGATTTTGGCTAAACCTGCTTTCCTTTGCATTGCCCCCCCTTTCTGTTCCTAATGGCTATATTTTCAGTGTTTGGAAGATAACCACTACTTTTACCCTGAATAATTCTCTTCCTTTCTACTCTAGTGATTACCACAGTCTCCGATAATGTATTATTGAGGCACTTTATTAGCTAGATATCTCAGTTCTCTCTTTCTCAGACCTCACTGGTTCCCTCTTCTGAAAACAAGAAGCTAACAATAACTGGGTTTTGAATATAATCCCTGGTAAGGCTGGGGTGGGAGTTTAGGCATAAGAAGACATACATTTATTTATGATCACTAGCCATAGGGGTTGAAGTTGGCCCTGCTCACTCGCCTCCCAATGCCGTCCTCCTTGCCCCCTTCCTCCCCCCCGGCCACGTCTTACTATTTTCTTCTCAATTAATTTAAATCCTTTGTTCGATGGCTACATCTTTTTGTATAGTTTCCTCCATGTTCATCCCCACTTTTCTTTTTTTTTCTTCATATGCTGCCTAACCGAAATAGGATATGCACCAATATATGTCTTAGTTTATTTCTTTGTACCGGTGGTGGTGGAGAGCTAGCAAATCTGTATTGCCTAGTAGTCTTTGTGTGCACTGGTTTGTTACGGTGCTTGTTTTCCTCCTAGGATGTCTGAAGGTTTCTTCTTCATTTTATGTTTGGACTTCTTGCTTTGCTTTTAAGAATGGCGGGTGAGAGTTGTTTCTCAGACAGTGGGTTCGCTCTATTAATTAGTTACCTTTCTATTTTGTATTTCTGACGCAGTGAGTTAGCATGGTTCAGAAGCTCATGAGACTTGTGTTCACCCTACCTGCAACAAGAGCCTCTGAAGTATTTGTTGGTGGGGTAAAGGGCGGGGTTTATGTTAGGTATTCTCTGTGTGTTTACTTTTGTTTCAGTTGCTTTTATGTTTGACTATTTGAATATCAGGACTTGCCAGTTTTCATGTGAATGTATGTAATCTTACGTGAGCAGGTCTGAATGACAGCGCATGAATTTTACCCAAGGGGGCGTCTGTTTCAGTTCTCCACCAAAGAAACAGAGCTGGTATAACGTGATGAAATTAACGATGTTATAAACTGAATAACAAATGCTCAAGCAACAGTTACAAACACAGAGAACACATACAGAAATGATTACCTGAACCCTATTTCCTTAACAACCAGAAAGCATGGGTACATCTGCTTAAGCCTGCAACAGCAAAAGAAAATGTTCTGGCAGGTTAAAATGAAACCCAGAAAGACGGGTGACATTCACCATTGAAGCACTTTACTATGACCAGTTCTTGGGATACGAAAGAAAACAAAAGCTTTAAAGCCTCATTTGTTTAGTTTTTTAAAAGCTGTTTGTATCTTTTTCAGAAGAAGCAGTTCTGTATTGACTTCTTCAGGAGCTGAAAAAGACCTTTCTCTTGCTTCAGAGAAAAGGTAAGAAAATAATTGTTTTGACAATTCTTCTGCCGTGATTTTTATGCCCTCCTAACATAGCCCAATATGGACTTCTCCTGGGAAGCCTGGTGTTTAGACTAAAAATACACTGTGTAGTGCAAGCGCTTCCTGCATCTGTAGTGGACGGCCTCTTCGTGATTTCAGTCAACCAGATCTGGAGAGCTTTCTATAATATGTAATTCTAGTTCTCTGTTGAGGAATATGGAAAAATTATCCACATTACCAGTTTGTTCTGGACACTACTGGGACTGGTTGATTATTTCTGCACCGCGCTCCCTTCCGTGTTTCATTGGAGCAGTACAGAAACCTGATGGGTAGATACGGTCGTAAAACGCATGTTGTCTGGCAGTGGTCCCTTCAGACAGTTGTTCAGCAGAGGACCCTGCTAACTGAAGTGTAAAGGACGTGGTGTATTGGCAGCTAGAGCCCCTGCTTTACTGCTACAGCGAAGATTCAGCTGCTGCTTTTCGTGTTTGGTAAAGCAGTACCAGTAACAGCGTTGTGACAAATTTATAGGATTTAGGACAGAGGGCAGCCTTCTTCCGGAAGAGAGTTGATTTGCAATGGATAAAATGTTGCAGTTTCGTTCTCTAATATGTAAAAATACTGTTGTGCTTAATGTGTAACAATAAGGTTACGTCACCATTTTCTGCCTTTATCTGTAAAGTACCTGAGACAAAGCGGTGGCTTTTATTTCCAGAGAAGGCAGGGATGCTCTGAATAATGCCTCAAAAGCACATCTTTTTGGTGCAACATTGCTTGTTTATAACTGCTGTTTGCTGGAAGAGCGCAGAGAAAGAAAAGGAAAGAAATAGGGATTGGGAGGAAGGGAAAAGACAGCAATGAACACTATTCTATTTGCACTTAACAATGTCACAAAATTGCTAGTCTTAACATATTGCAGCGGTATTCTGCTGCTGCAGACATTTCTTCTTCTTTTCTTTCATGATAATGAAAATGAAATACTATTTCACCTTGAAAGCTTTACTTCTTCAATGAGATTTCAACCATAGTGTATTTGTCCAGAAACCACCAAACCTTGAGATGAATAAAAGGTTTGACGGCTGTACATCGATAAGCTCTAGTGCCCTATTTTCCTGTGTTCCTACCTGTCTTATGTTGTATGAGCAGGCTATACCAGAAGTGTGATTATCGCTACATTTATGATGTGGTCCACCCAGAATCACAAATAGTGGATTACAAGGAAAAATACTTTGTTTGGTGGGTCTTAAAAATACAATTATTAAAAAAAAAAAGTATATATATAACTTACTACAAGTCGGCATACAGGCCTACTCGAACCATTTCAAATTAGCTCAAGAAGTTATTTTTTAATGGCTCACTCTGTCTTGGCAGAAGGGAAAAATTGGTAAAATATACTTTCCTTCCAACTAGCTCTTGCACCAGACCCTACAGCAGAAAATGCAACTTTAAAGAAGTATAGTGTGCTGTATAATTTATTAGCGTACAAGTTGCCTACAGTATGTACTAAATCTTCTGCATAACTTATTTATTAGTGATACTTTTTTGATTTTTTTTTCAGAGTTCTAGAATTTCTTTTGATTTGTTAAAATGTAAAGTTTGAAAGCAGATGTTATTGGTGTCATCTCATACAATGTACAGTTACAGATACATTGTAATATTAGAGTTGCAAAGTTGCAAAGAAATTATGAAATCACAATAGTAAAACTGCTCCTTGTGTACATTCATTGTGAGGCAATCACTGTGAACCATGTAGGTACTTCTGAACCTTCTTAGCATAAAAATAGCAGATTTATTTCAACATCAGTAGTGACACATGTCTTTTCCCACCACTTCATTCTTGGAAGAGTGTGATCTCTGGGAATGTGATATTGTTTTGACTGATACTAACTAAATAAACAAATAAATAGAAGTTAGCTGGGGTGCATGTTTGGCAACGTCAGTTTCCGCCAAACAGTTCGAACTCAGCAAACTTTAAGCATCAGTCCGCAGTCTTCTGTGAGAAAACCATACGTGTACGTTGAGCATGGCATTGGCTCTGTATGTACTGTAGGAGGTGTAAGTTAATGATAGAGTTGGATGAGTCACACAAGTCGCAGATAAACTGTTATGTTCTGCAAGGCTCTACGCTCTCCGCTGACAAACCTAGAATTATGCCTGATTGCAATAAATGGGCACGCACAAAAGCCTTGCCTGTGACACTGAAAGTAAAAGGTAGGGACAGTCTTTACTTTTAGGAAAAGACAAGATTCCTACTTGCAAGAGCTTAAATAAAGTTATATGAGAACTTGTAAAGTACTATCCATTTGAAAAAAAAACCCACCAAAATCCCCATTTTGTTGTTTTTTGTAAAGGACTATAATGGTAATTACATCAGGAATCATCAGTCACTTGCTAGTGGAGAATTAGGTAGGTATGAGCTCCTAGCTTCGATTAGTGAAAAAGAAGTTCGCAACAAAAGAAGTGCAAATGCTATAGAAAGGTGAATAGAAAAGTCATTAAGAGCTGTTGAAGAAGTCCTTGTGACAGAGTTTGAAAAATCGTTGTGGCTTTCTGAATTATCATGAATGGGGCAGTTGAAGGGACTGATACAGCAATGGAGCCACTTCTGAATGCTCGTAAGCTTTGTATCTAGAAGGTTAACTTCAGCAATAAGTCTCAGGAAATAAATGTATAGATTCAGCAGTGAATTCTAATCACAACTGATCAGTTGTATAGAGAGGTTCTGTTCAGATGTTTCTTTAATTTCCTGATGAGAACGACTGTCTGCTCTCGAATGTACAGTTATAATGCCATATAATGCAAAGGGCTGATGATCACTGTTTTTAGCACTTTATAACTTCAGTATATTTATTGTTCACTCCTCACTACTTTGGAATTCAATGTAAATCTCACTTATGAAGTTATCTGGTATTATGCTAGTAAGAACAGGGGAAGAAAAACAAGGAATAGTCCGAAGAAGCTCTGAAAACCCTCGTGGAATACATATACTAAACTCCAGATTACTTCTGTCTGCAGTGCATGGGTATTGTTGTTACCATAGACCAAATAAAATATTTGCCTCCTGAATCAGAGAGAGCTTCTCAAAGACTATGTGCCTTTGGTCATACTGTGGATGGTGAAGTTCTGACTTACCATGCTCTTTTGCTACTGGCAGTGATAATTCTGGGAGAAAATGCTCATCAGAGTAGACATCATCTGCTGTTTTAAAGTAGGTCAACAGAGAGTTCTAATTTTTATTTTTTTTTTAAAGGTGAAAGTTGCTGATTTAGGCCCGTTCCCTAGCCTAGTGTAAACTCGCAAGTGCTGAAAAGATATGCAGATACTCTGAGACTGAAGACATATTTGGTGAAGAGGTCATTCTGTGATTTCCATGCATTCACATTACACAGCCCCAAAACTATTAGACTATAGCTGTGCAAAGAATGAGGGATTGGTTTTGGAAGGGAATTACAGAGGAGAACCATCGTATGTCATGATAGATCTATGCTGCAGAATGTCTGGAGAGAACGTTGCTTTAATGTAAAGTTGAGAATTGGAAGTTAATTACTGTTAAGGGAGAGACTTTGGGGTTGCCGGTATGTGCCCTTCATTGAATGCTGAACAGAGCACAGATGCTTTATGTGTTTAGTTTTTTTTTAAAAAAAAGGATATAAAAATTATGCAGATTACTCAGGACCTCAAATTCTAGCAAGTTTCAAGGTGGCTTTCCTTCCTAAATCTCTTAGGAGTCATCTTGTACCTCTGAGAAGAGGTAGGTACACTTTGGCGTTTCCTAAATGTATTTAAAATTGTTTCCCATTTTCTGGAAAACAATGTGTTTTTTGTGCAGTGTTAAAAATGATTCAAAATTCTTCACAAAAGGACAATAAAAGCCACTGAGGGAACGATGGGATGGTGATACCACTGGAAGCTGCTGCTTTGCAGATTGCTTAGTACCTGGGTTAAAATCAAACCCTAGATAGTATAAGTACGTTATTTAATGTGATTCAGAATAGGCAATTTTCATATTGAAGGCTTTCTTGCTGCATTAGTGAAAACATGATTCACCACTGTAATGGAGACATCACTTAAATTACACCAGAATTGCTAACATAGAAGCAGGTTGTTTAAGCTATTGTGTGCTAATGACGTTTCCGTTGTGTTAATAATGATTTCTATATTAGCAACTGTTGTATGATATTAGCAAGAAGTGAATAAACCCATCAATGTTATAATAAGTTTATTTATGTACTAGAACTTGTCTATATTAGAAAATTTCTGGGAGCTTAGGTAGGGACATTGGTGTCCAAAGGATAGACAGAAGACTGGTGTGTCTGTTGTGACTTCTGGATCTGTCACAATTTGGAATTTCAGCTTTTTCATTCCTAGCTTAGCTCCATAATATGAGAACAAAACTTCAGCTCTGGAGTTGCACAACTAGTTATCTTAAAAGTCTGTAGGATTTGAGTGTTTCTGTCCTTTAGCCATTGCTTCAAAAATCCCACCCAGACATATGTGTCATTTGCTTGCATCTTTCCTTAGAAATGTTTTTGTCAATAGCGAAAGAAATAAGAACGTGTTCTTCTAACTGGAAGTTTTTCTGTTCTTTGGAACTGTTGCTGATGCAGTCATGGTGATAAGCACTGGAAGGAGGCTTGTATAGAACTGACAAAAATACATAGAACTTGGCAATTCCAGAGGTAAAAACAAAAGCTTACACTCCCCCCCCCGGTCCCCCAAGCAAACAGACAAATGGCGAAGACAGAACTGTGCCTTAAGAAAAGTGTAAGTTTACATGTAGGAAGTCTAAAAAGTAATTAAAGCACTGCAATCTCACAAAGAAATGCCATCTTTTGTGGAAATTTGGTAAGAACAGGAGGAATATAAACAGTAAGCATTAGATAAACTGACTTAAGTACAAGAAGTACTTGCTCAGTTATTGTAGTATTTAATATTTTATAAACTTTTTCTGAAATAGTATGGCTTTGTCTTTTGGAGGGGCCACCAAGTATGAAATATTAGAAGTGACTTCTACACAGGGACTTCTTTCAAGGAGTGCCTAATACCAGTCTTTGGGGAAGTAAGTTGACTTTTATGGTTTTTCTGAAGCTAAATAGGGAACTTTGCAAACCCAGATTCGCTATTCCGATTTAGTAGTATTGTTACAGGAACTCCGCTTTGCACTCAGTAAATTTCACATGCGTTTTTCAATAAACCTGATCTGTTCATGTTTTCTTAGAATGTTATTGACTGACATTTCAAATGGGCAAAATATACAACTGAACTGTGTGAAAATTAACCTTCATCATAAAGTAGTGGTTCCTTCGGATTTAAGGACTATAGGACGATGTTCTGTGCTCTGCTGTTCTGTCCTATCCTTACACTGCGTTGCCCCTAAGATTCCCCCAAAGCTGACCGTTCGATCGGCTAGTGTTCGGTGTGTAAGATACCGTAGAACTTCATCCAGAGGCCTTCTTGTTCAGCCAGATAACATGCTTGTTTGAAGCGCCTCTTCTAGAAAAGCATGAAGCCTTTAAAAAGTGGAGTGTCTGTCATTTCCAGAGGAGGTGGATTCTAATGGAGCACTCCTCTGTGCAAATGAATGTGTTTCAGTGAAACAATGAATCTGGATATTTAATTATTAGCAGAAACAAATATTGGGAAAAATCAGGCTGTAAATAGGAAAGAAACTGAGTAATGGTACTGCAAGGTAGAATCTGCAAATTTGGTGAATAAGCTACACATCAAAGTGGGAAGGGTTTGGTTTGGTTGAAGCATGTAGCTGTTTTGCAGTTGTAGCTCAGAGATTTATCATAGGAGCTCACATTGACCTATTTATTAAAAATGCTAATGTTTTAAACTGTTGATGAAATGTTAAATTAATGTTTTTAACTGATTTAATCAAATATTTATGGTGTAAATATACCAATCACACAGATTGGTTAATGCATTTACCTTCTCTTCCTCTCCTCATTGTAACTCCTTTATACATAACAGACTGCTTTTGTGATGGTTAAGACATGTGATGCACTCCTTGAAATAGAAGTTAATATTAATTTCCAAGTATAAATGTATTTTTTACTTTTAAGCTGAATCTTGTTCACATCTTTTAATGTGTTATTCCAGTTTTCTGTAGTGTAGCTGTACTCTGTTTCTTTCTAAAAGGAAAAACAGATTAATTCTTGCCTCACTGAACTCTGTTCCTGAACCCTAGAAATTCAGTATGCCTCAAATAAGATGTATCTGTCACGTCTTCTCCTACACTTATTATGAGGTTTGCTTTGTTGATTGCTTATTGCGTTCTGTACCTCAGTCTGTATGGCAGCTTTGAGGTCTGCTTAGAGTACATGTGCTCGTTGGGCTAGGATAGTTCAGAAATCAGTCTCTGTCTGGTGAAGATATTTCAATTTCATCTCACTGTTCAAACATGCGATACAATGAAGTAGTATGGGTTGTTTGTTTTTTCAGTGCTGCCTTTTTAAGCTCTTCGCTTAGATAGAAACATGATCCTGTGATGACTTACATGTACCGGAGTAGCTTGGCTTAAGATTGTGGGACGACTCAAAGTGAGCGGGTGTACAGAGCTGGGTGCTTTTAGAAGCACTGCCTAAACTGTTTTATGGTCATTGGGAATTCCCTCAACCACAAGCCTTACTGAAAAATCACAGTACCAAAGAAAAGGGAACTTGAGGATGCTGACATTTCATCATGTTAGTATTCTGAGCTGGGCGTAGAAAGAGACTGTTTGTAAGTCTGGCCTCTTTTAAAGTTAAGTGATTAAGAGCAACTCCAAGGAGTTCTCTAGGGTAGGAGAAGGTGGCAACAGCAGCTCTTTTTTCTGTGTATCTTTCATTGTGATGTGGGTAGAGGTCCATCAGAAGATGCATAGTCTAACAAAATTCTGCTGTTATTGAAATGTTAACTGGGATTGCCTTCTCTGTTTCCTTGAGAATTCAATGAGCATTAGGTACTTAATTCTTTTCGGTACCTTTAAAAATCCTAATATCAAGTTCAGGGGCCTTGCTAGGTATAGGTGCATATTTCATCAGTGTGTCTCTAAAGTGTCAAGCTGTGCGTTGGATAAATAAATAGAAGTAAATATATCTTATACTGCATGCATCTTTAAATGCTGCAAAAAATTTATTGGTAGCTCAACAATGAAAGTGACTTCTCTATACCCTGCAACATGGTTTTTAAGATTGTGGGTAATAATTTTTTTCCAATGTTACTATGCAACCTTAGAAGTTAATTACTTGAGATAGCTGGATTATTTTTGCTTATCTTTGTTCAGCTGGGATTACATACAATTTGAATGTAGCACCGTGGTATGAGTCCACTTCAGATACAGTCAATTATATAAGTCTGTCAACAGCTATTTTATTATGGGAACAATGGAGACAGAAGGCTTGTGTTCTGTGATGAATGTAGATTAGAAAGAGGTCACCCTGACATACATAATTAGTTTCAGAATTTTAAATTAATAGGTAGTGTGCCCCTAAGGCATCCATACATTCAGGCTGAGGCTGCACGATATCTGGTCCAGCTCCTGCCTGCTTTTGTCAGCAACGATATGGCTTAATGCACTGCTTGTGCAATGGCATAAGATATTATGGCAGGGCTAAATCACTGTAAAAACAAAATTTGCATAATACTTTGGTCATACTACATATATTTCCCTTTGGAAACATTTGCACTGTTAAATTATTGTGCAGATTTCTAGTAGATGGTTGGCTCAACCTGGTATGTCTTCAGGTGCTTTATGAGAGCTAAGCAGATGCTTAAACAAGTTTCTGCAAACAGTTAATTGAGAAGATCTGGAGGTGTATAGAATTGCTAGCTTGTCTCGTTATATAAACAATATTAACTTAAAATGACTAAACTAAAGGTGAGCTGAAAGGCATCATCTGCCAAGACCTGAATCACAGGATAGAATCCAGACTTCTACCCCAAACTGGAGCAAACCAAAGCTGCGAATTGTGTTTCCAAGCAATTTGACTGATAGCTCCATCTCTTGCAATGGATCAATCTTTCATGGGTTCTGTATGCCACTGGTGTGACGTTGTTATAGACAGGATGGCACATACATTTCCTTCCCAATCTATACAAGTTTCATGAACTTTCTGAGATGCATTGAGTTCAGTTTGATTTGAGTTGAATTACAAATGTTGTTAGATGCTCCAAGAGATAAAAATTCTGAGTAGCATGTGAAATCTGATAGCATGTAACAGTTTTCAATTAATTTAACAGATTATTTTTCAGTTTATTCAGGTGTCAAAGTGGGAAAAAAATTTAAAATAATTCTGTATTTATTAAAAATCAAGTCAATGCAGCCATGCATTTGAAGGAATTGAAACTGCTGAATTACAGTAGTAGTAGTGAAAGCAAACATAGGAGGACAGGATTTTTGATTATATGGGTGTTTTTTTTTTGTTGACATTAGTAATCAAATACTTCATCAATCATCCTTATAAAAAAATGTCTCAACAGATACTTTTCTACCCCCCAGCAAGCTTTAGTTGAGGTGCATAATATAAGTAGCTTATTAATTGTAAATTTTTAGATATTTTTAAGAAGTGTGTAGCTCTAATATGGGCAATATTATTCTAAAATAGCAACAGTCTGGAAATCTGCAGATGAAGACAACTGCATGGTATTAGTTTACTGCCTTTTGGTTTCCCTTAAAAAGGCATTACTTGTTGTCAGTCAGTGGCTCTTATTTAAGTAAACGGAATTTGTGGCAGACAGATCCACAAGCATTCAGCCTTTTTTGCTTTTCTTTTTTTTTAGCAATAATGCTGTTGAAATAAAATGTCACCAAGTAATGGTTTCCTGCTGCCACATAAATGCCATAGTAAAACCAATTATTTATTTCATAATTATCTGTTTTATGGACAATAAATACTGGAGCAATCCCAAAATGTTTATTTCCAAAGTACAAGACATTGATCCTGTGACAGCCCTCTATTATGATGTATTTACTTCCATTATTATGCCAAATGATTGATGGGTTGCAAATTGAATCATTTTGTCCTAAGGGAACTGATGTAGTTGAGTGATTTTCACACAATACTGGTTTTGTTGAGTTCCTGTCTGTCCTTCTCTGTGGTCATTTCAGCCTACCTTTCTTGTTTACAGAAAAAGCACTTGATTTCCTGTCTGTCTGTCTGTGACTATTTCTCTTCACATTTTCCAGAGCTCACTGTTTTTACGTTCTTACCTTCTCCATGCTGTCACATAGCTCATCGGTGTGAGGAGTGCAGAGGTTCCTCTTTAGTTGTTAAGACCCCTTTCTTTGAAATTCTGCTTTTAAATCTTTCTACTTACAGCCAATGGTGTTATATAGGGCTCCCACAGAAAAATAATCTTCCCTAGCGGGTATTGAGTTCCGTGGATGACAGCGTGGGAGAGGACCACAAAAGAGGATGGGCAAACAAGGAAAGATATTTGTTTATACTCTGTATTAGGAAAACATGAAAAACCTATAATCAGGGTACAGGCAGAAGCATCTGGCAAAGTTTCCTATAAAAATGACTGGGACTGCAGAAACATACGTGTTGGTTTCAGTTTATGTAGTTTGAAAAGATATATAACAGCAGAACTCCGAAGATGTTAACATGAATTTAGATATATCTTTATGTAATCTTCTCCTGAAGATAATTTTTGAAAAGTTCTGTAATTAGCTCCAGAAATAGCACTTTATTTTTTTTTAATTCCCTGCTATGAAGTGCGAATATGTAGAGGCAACTAAGGCACTTCTTCGAAAGTGGAATGGAATGAAGAAGTACAATTTAAAATTCGTTTCAGACTTTCACAAATTCCAACTGCCTTCATTTTTCTTTTGTTGGAACTAGTCGTCTTTATTTACCTCTTCCCTCTTTTCTCCCCAAAACCTACAGTTTGATTCTGCTTTTCTCCTGCCCTTACTTAAATTCAGATAAAGTCTTTTAGGCTTCCCTGAGTTTTTCCACGTTTATGTCTCTGTCACTGAGAGTAGCACGTAAAGTCTTATCTTGTTGATATTTTATGTAATGGATGGAGTCAGAGAAAAACAGAGCATGGGAGAGAGGGGAGAAGCAACCAGTACAAAGCTAAAATGTCACAAATTTACAAGGATAAATAATATCCATTTCCAAGATTACTTTACTCTGCTGCTTGTCAGAAACTTAGAGTTCTCCACTCTGTATTAAATGTATATTTTTTAAAAAAAGCGTGACACAGGAAAATTTGTTATAAAACCATAAGAAATTCTAAAGTGTAATAACTCTTGTTATTGCAGGAGTAGGAAAAAGGCTGCACTTTTCAGCATCACTGCTGTAGGTGTGTATTTTTTATTACAGTCACAATTTCCTGCTGTTCCAAACATGCCATATAATCTGCAGGGATCTGAGGAATTAATTAGGTACATTTCATTTCTCCTCTAACTAATCCCCTCAATTCTCTTAGTTTAGGGAGCTGAACACACCAGTGACTGATAAGCCACAAGGGCCTTGTTTACTTTACAGAACGTTCTGCAAATCCCAGCGAGATGTTGGCCTGTGCTTAAATTTTCTCCACCTAGTCCTTGGGATAGTGGCATTTGAATGTGACCCTTGAAATCAGAAGTATTATTGCGCTTGGAAAAAGCAAATGAGAGTAGATTAATGAGAAGAACAGCCATAGCACTTTAACAATAAACCTTTTCTATAGCCAAGTATTTTCTGCTTAAAGTGCCTCAGAGAGGAAACAAAACATCATTTAAAATAAGCAGTATGAACTGTGCCCATTTGAATTCCAAAAATAATAATTGCAGTGAAATATCCTCATGTTTTCTGACTGTGGTTACAGTTGATTAAATTGACTTGTTTTCAGCCTGTCTTTAAACCACTCTTTAGTATCAGATTATCTTTTCTTGTCAGAGAATTGCAAAAATTATGCATCTGTACTATGTTATTGGTAATACTGAGCCTGCAGCTGGATGTCAGTTATGTCACAGCAGCTCGCTCTTTCTTTGGAGCATACTGAAAAGGTTAGCAGCAGGCTCTCGTTTGGTTCTGCTTGGTCAGCTCCAAAGGCCAGGGAAGAGGGAGTGAGGTGTTTTCCAGTGGCTGCTAAGGGGAGGCAGTGGCATGTGCTCGTTTTGGCAGATTCACCTGGGGCAGTTGCTTCGTGGTTGTAAACTGAAACTGTTTGACTTGGGCGAGGACTGGCTGGCTTAATAACCCCACTGATTTTGTTGAACGTTGGTTTGCTGTGTATGTATTTTAATAATTTCAGGACAGGGATTATCAAGGAACAGTGTGTATAGAACCTGTAAATCCCTTCTGAGATTTTACTTTTTTCAGTGTCTGTTTTTTGTCGTTTTGAAAGGCTACAGAAGAAAGAAAGCAGGCAGAATATTTTCATCTTTTGTCTATTACTAATGATAAGAACAAACACGCAGTGCATTCCAGCTTTTCTTGATTGTTCTGCAACTGTAATGTGACTACAGAGTATTACTGAAAAAGGCCAATCTCCTTGCCAGTACAGACCCGCATGTCTTACTATTGCTGGTTCTGTATCCAGTTCAGGTCAACACAGTGGTGTCTTTTGTGGATTTTTATTTATTTGTTTTCTTCTTACAACTACTCATCATTCATGTCATTCGTGTCATTATTTGTGTCATTCATTAGGGCAGAATCTCAGCTTTCTGAACCACTGGAAATAAATATTGACTTAAAATATACATCTGGTTCACTGTGGAGAGCGTGAATAAAGTCTGCAGAAGAATTTTCTTGGAAGGCTCCTTGCAATAGGACAACTGCATTCCCAGCAATTCATCTAAGCTATTTCTTCCTAAGACTTTACCACTACAGTTGTGAGATGCTAGGAGACTCTTAACAGCTCTGAAACGTCAATATATTCACTTTCATAATTACAATGAAACATGACATTTTTTGCAAATGAAATCTTCACATTAGATTGTTATAGGAGACAGAAAAAAAGATTTGTAAGCACTTGACTCTGTTTTCATGATTTCTGGCGTTAGAATAGTTTACCTGATAAATGTGCAATACCAGTAATGTACTTGCAGTGTTTATGATGGTTCTGAAGCTCGTGTGAGGCTTCTTTGCCAAAATATGACTCTTCTTCTTCTTAAGTCAATTGACTGGTTCTCCAAAATGAAACAAAGAGCCTGTATAACATCTCTTCTCCATATTGATCTTTCCTTAGAGCCCAGAGAAGCATTTTTATCCTGTGGCGCATTAATGTGGCAAACACACATTTATGTGGAGAGAGTAATGATGTCATCTGATGTGCAATAAAATCACCTGTTCGATTTTCCACATTTGAAATAATAGCTTTTCATTGCCTTTTCTTACCTCGAGTAAGGCTGGAGCTAATTATGCCTTGCTAATTTCCTTTGTTTTATTAGTTTAATAGAATACTTCAAGTGTAAAATCTCCTTTGTTAATGCTATGCCTAGATATTAGGCAATTGTAAAAGTGCTGAGATTTAGAGAGAACAGCTAGCATTCGGTAGGCTAAGATCCAAATAATTCTGCTGTTTTATGGTGCTCTCAGTAATATTCTGTTAAGTTCACTTTGCAGAAATTCAAGTAAGCAGTCAGACATCTTTGGAAAAAGTCTACTACTGTGCTTGAAAAACTGGAGTATTTCCAGATTTGCAGCAAACTGCAAAACACATACTGGTTGGGATCTTTCTGAGCCTCATAGAACAGTGTTTGCTCTGTAATCCAGGACTGGATTCAACTACCTTTGAAAGTCTCTGCTCATCACTCCAATTTAAGTGCTATGGCTAAAAGCGGGAGCACACGCTTTATGCAAGCTGGCAAATGTATAGAAGACATCAATGGGAGACAATGTTGGTGGCGTGTTCAAGACATGTAAAGGAATAACCACTTGTCTAATCTCAGTGGAATTTTGTCACCAGGCTACCTAAATCTCCAGTGAAAATTCTAGTCTTAATTTCTCCTCTGCTACCAAGAGATTATGTTACACGGTAATATATGCAGCTCTGAATAAGGGATTTTTTTCGCACTGTAGCCAAGAACATTGTTAGCATGTCAGAAGGTGTCTGACACAAGAACAATAGAAAGAAAAGAAACTGTCAGCAGTGTTGTGGCCATATTGATTACATGGAGCTTATCTTCCCTTTATATCCTCTCCTGTCTAAAATAATGCTGTACTTCCTGTTTATTTGAGCAAGAAGGTGTTTAGCAGTTATATGGTGGAAGCCCAATACACAGAAAGCATCCTCCTTTTAGCTGTAATGCTTTAGTACTCTGAGGATAAAACACACGCTTCTCAAATTATTCTCATTTAGTGCCATATTCAAAAAAACACTGACTTTTGGAGAAAGAGTCTATTTATTTTCAGTGATTTTGGATGAAATCTTTATTTTTCAGACTGAAACATGTAGATGCCCAGACAGCTAGCAGAATACCTTCACATCATTGATTTTGATTGCTTAATTATCAAAACAGGCTTTTTATACGACATCTGATATTATTAAAGTTTTTGATAGTGCTGCTCAAAACTTTTCAGTTTTAGTATTGGTAAAATGAAAGTGTTATTTAGAATTGCTTCCCTATCGGTAAATCTACTTGCATAGAAGTTTATTCGGCCAACTCTTCTTCCTCCCTGGAGTTTATCATGAAAAGCGATTTATAGTCCAGAATCTCCAAACCCTGAGACCACCCAGTTTCAGTCAGTAATTTACAGTTTCAAGCTGTCAGTCTTCACAGCAAGATCTGATAATTACTGGCTTGGGTTCAGGCTTAGAAACTAGGCTTTTAATCTCAGAATTTTGTGGCTAAGAACTTTGAACTAAGACTGTTGGCTTTCCTACTTTCAAGATTAATCCATGTTATTTAAAACAAAGTTTAAATGGGACATCATCGGAGCTGTGTTCCACTAGCTTCACCTGTGCAAGGAGTTCTGTAAGCATTTGTAACTTTCAAATCAGACTGAAACTCCAAAATTAAATGTAAAGAAATTAATTTGGTGATCAAGGTGACACTTATGGGACTGTTAGAAATAAGAAGTTAAGCTTGCTTAGCTTTGATATGAAGGGGAGAATTGAGGGTCGTGAGAAGACTCCTTAAAGTCTCTTTATCTGTTTTTGTACTCTTTATCTAGTACCAGAAGCAAGTTGTGTCTCTGCTATTAGTAACCCCCTGTGCGTGAATACACATCTGTATATACTTCCGTGGTACTCCACCACAACATCTTTATTGAGATTTTGAATATCTTATTTTCTCATCTTGAAATTTTAATAATGGAAGTTTTTACACTTCCTGTTTTAAAATCCCAAACTGCAAACAGCACCATCATGAAACACAATTTAAGGAGTTGTAAGGATCATTAAATCCTCTAGGAATGTCTGATATTTGCTAACTAAAATATGAGAAACTTAAAATATCTATATGTTTAATTCGTCATTCTTGTAACAGAGGTAGCAACCTCATCATGAAGCATTTCCTAAAGATTAATGAACAAACGGAGTTAATGGCCCTAGGCTATATTTTGGGACATCAGCTCCTCCCAAGTGGTCATTAATCCCCAGGAAGCCTCCTGCCTGAGTCGTCATTGCTTAATTAGACCATTAGGATATTGAGTGTTGATTGCAGTACAAAAGGGAGAAAATGATCAAATGACTACAAGGATCAGCAACATAAAATCATTCCAAAATATGCAATGGTTTTAACCAAGCAGCCCTGAAATAATTTAACGCTCCTATGTGAACCTATATTCTGTGAGTGAAACAGTCTGACCAAAGCAAGGAATACAAAAGTCAATAGACTTCTGCATCGTAACTCTGAATTAAAATGAACAATTAAAATGTGTATTTGATTCCAACCCTAAAATAGGTCCTGTAATGATTTTTTGAGATGGCATTGTAATTCCATCCAGTGACATTTTTTCAGATTTATGTCCTGCATAATCAGAAGTGATTGCAGAAGATTTATCTAAAAAAATCAAGCTTCACAGGTGAGGTTACAGAATTTCTTTCAAGGGAGTGTCATCTGCATCAAAGAAGTGCAGAAAATTGGGAATTAAGCCCAGAACTTCTCTCTTTTTAAAAAATACATAAGTAAACAAGGAAATGCTTCCTTTTCACTGATGCAGAAATCTTTTTGTGAGCAAGCCTTATAGATTTTACTGTCTCTGATTTTCATACAGTTGTATGAAATAGACAAGAGTTCAGTGTTTCATTTTATTGTAACCTGCCTAGACATGTTTTCCATCCCTAAGTGTGTTTTTTTTTACAGAATGACTGCTGTAAATATAGGTGATTAAACAGCTGAAAGACAATAGCAAGCTCCTGGTTAGTTCAGGGCTCAAGTGTATCTGTATCCAGCTTGTGCATAATGTAAATGAAGGTTGAAAGGTGGCTGATGCAGAAGCTTGTATGCTAATCAAGATGTTGCTTTACATGAATAAATCTTCAGCTCAGTTTCAAGTAAGGAGGAATCATAAGCAGTTAGGTAAAGGCAGTTGCTGGCAAGAGAATAATGAACCTACATATAAACCATTAATCAAATTGCATGAACCCAGGGGTGTTTGTAAATCAAAAAAGTGTGAAAAGCAGCCAGGGAAGACTAAGATCACATCTTTCCTTTAAAAGACAAGGAACGCTCTGTTTGCATCTTAGGGTTTTTATGTAAAATACGTATTTATGGCCTTTATCATTGAAAAGCTCTCCATGATCTGTGTCTGAATCAGAAAAATTTGTCTCTTTTTTTTTTTAAAAAAAAACTTGGAACTTTTTCTATCTTTGCTATAACTTTCCACATCTGTAGAACTCTTGATTAGATAAGCCACAATATTTTGAATTCTGTCTTTCTATCTTAATGTATCAAGAGGTGGTGCTTACTATCTTCATAGTGGAATTCTGTGAATAAGTAAAACTCTGGTTGAAACTAATGCATTGCCAAAGGAAGCTAAAGCTTAGCCTCCAAGAGATTTTTCCTGCTTTCTCACCAAGAATTTTTTTTTCCTTAACTTTGGAAGTTATACTCTCTTTTTTTTTTTCTTCAAAATATAAGATACACTATCAAGGAAGACATCATGTCAGACTGAACGTTTAGTTGAGGGGGGGGAGAGTTATCTTGAATTTTTCATTTGAAAGTTTGAGTTCTGCCACCTAATTTGACATGTTCAAACATAAGTTTGTTTAAAAAGAAGTAGTCATCTGGGTTTTCATCTTTTCTGGTAAAATATCTTGCCCAGCTTTACTTCATATTATGATCAGCTTAACAGTATTTAATCTCTGTTCTTTAGTTTGACCATCTGTTCGTTTTGGACAGTATTTCATATGTATCTCACAAAGGTATTGTGAAGTCTGTTTCATCCAGATTTTACAGCTGGTCCTTGGGGCCAGGTAACCAGAATCAACCAAGTACACAGAACAAATATTAGAAATGTTTTTCCTCCTTAATGTTAATAAGGTGGTATTTACATATGGAGTAGTATAGGATATCGGAACAGTCTGTTCTGCATATCCAGTTCTGAAAAAAAGTTTACTTGCGCAGTTTAATTTTTGGTGAACTTAAGTGCACAGTCTGGCAGTGGTCATTTGGTTTTTTTAATTAACTTGGCATCTTGTTTTCCTGTTTCATTAACTTGGTATTCCACTTACCTGTGGACCACCCTTTAAGATGCCTCATATTCTACAGGGTTTTCATTCTCATAGTATCATAGCTAAACTTGCTTCAGATGGAGACAAGCATTTCTTGAAGACCTAGCATTTCAGTGATGTTTTTCTAGGAGTGTTTAAGACAGCCCTGATACTTTCTTTCTCACGTACATCTCGTGCTTTAGGGTTCCCAGACTATTCGCGATCTTGGAAATTCATGTTAAACACTAAAGGTAACTAGAAATATGTGTATAAATAAAACTACAATAAATACTTGTTATTAATATGTAATTACAACAGTGTTACTGGCATGTTAAAATTTTATTATTTTCAGGTTACAGTAAGGTGTATAATGCTACTAACGTTTATCAGCGTGTACTATATGTGTTGTCAGATACATACCAAAGCCTCGATCTGCTGTCAAAATTTCCCTAGCACATGGAGTTGATTATAGTGGTGATACTACTTAGAAATAAACTGGGTTTTGTCAAATGCCCATGTCTTACAGTATTACCTCAGTACTGTGAATTCTTGAAGAATAGCTACTATAGCTCTGCTTACTTTAATTTGCTTTTCAAAGATTAAGGTGGTTATTCGTATGAAATATTAGAAGACAGTATCTTTTATGTGCTATTCTGAATTGGCAGTATTTTTCATTTGTCCATGAAGGTTTGAAATTATAGCATCAAAGAAAAAAATCAGGTTGAAGAGGACCTCTAGAGACCATCTAGTCTAACCTCCTATTCAAAGCAGAGTCAGCTTCTAAGTGCACAGAGCCTTTTCCAGTTGAATTTTGAGACATTGCAGAGGTGGAGAATCTGGACAGTCTGTACAAGCGCTTGGCATCCTCACTATGATTTCCCCCCCCCCC
>Ga0065711_1037725_pt1 | contig 19534 bp, 13 predicted proteins | sample Hoacrofraction12_FD_59098 | JGI IMG/M metagenome (GOLD analysis project Ga0065711, IMG submission 59098) | Hoatzin crop microbial communities from Cojedes, Venezuela - Epithelial fraction 12 v2 (version 2) | ecosystem: Host-associated > Birds > Digestive system > Esophagus > Crop | place...
CTCTTCCCTTTCCTCCTAACTCCTTCTCTCTTTTTCCTTCTTCCCTAGGATCCTAAAAGAAGTTGCATCAAATTCACCTTAGGTTTCCAGGGTGGGCAGGAAACGATCCTGGCTTGGTGGGCACCTGGAAGCAAATTCACAAGGTTGTTGTTAAACGCTAACAGGATATGATGATCTCAGGAAGACGAATCAGCAAAGCAAGTACTGTGAAGGCCATGACAGGATCAGTGCAGTGAGTTTGTTTAAACTTTTGCTTGAAAACTTAAAAGCCAGATCATCAGCATCGCCTTACTGAAGTCACCCCAGATAGGACAGCATGTCTTTTAAATCTGGTAAGAATGCTGTCCAACTTAAATCTACAGACAGCAGGTAAAACCACCAAGAGACCAAAGACTGTGGCAGGTACGGATTTAGAAGGCAAGACGTGGGGAGGCTGCACTCTCCAAGCTGGTGCTGCCTGCTGTAGTATCCAAACTCGCAGCTGCGTGATAACACAGAAAGTCCCTGGCAGCACAGCCCTTTCAATCAGCAGTGCAGCTCTGCCCACCTCTGTAAGGCTTGCACAGCCCTAAGACTGAGAGGGGACCATTGCCTGCCACCTTACGTGCCCTTCAATTACAGCCCTAAGCCAACGACAGGAAAGATGCTGGATTTGCAGCCTCAGAGCCTGAAATCCCCTGAACAAGGGTGTGAGGCCAGGCTAGATCCTGTTAACGTGAGGTTCGTCCTCCATTCAGCACTCAGCTGAGCAGGTAGCAGATGAACCCAGTTTCCATGCTCCCTTTATTCCCTAAAAGTCAGCTGAGCTTGTGAATGGGATGGGCCAATACTGAAAGGAGGAAGATTTGGCCCTGTTTGTATTAGAAGGAGCAGAATGAGAAATCATGGAGTTGGGGGAAGACCATGATTTTAATAATATGGCCTGGCAAGGAAGTGCCCAGAACACTGGGCATTTCATTCCTAGCTAGAAGGCATTTGCCTTGGATTACAGACTACATGGTTTCAGGATGCTCCGTGCGCCAGCAGGTTTATGCTCCCTGTTCTGTTTTCCATTAAATCATTTCTATCCTTGTTAACAGCAAAGCCCCACACAAGCATATGCAATCACAGCTAATGGATTCCAGTTTTATTCCTAGATTTAAAGTATGCTTCTTTTTGCAATACTGGGCTGGATGGCTGCTGAAATGGAGCAGACAAAGAGACAATTAATTGCAAGTATGGGTGTATAAAAAGCACCTGGGGATAGATCAGCCACGGGAAACGCAGAGTTTAAGAGCATATGCGCCTGCCAACGGCCCCCTTTCCCGTGAAAAGTTGAAATTCTGAACTCCAATCCCAGCTACCTGTCAAGGTTGGCGTGCCTTTAATTATAATGTCTGTGTGCTTCTTTAGGCACCATTTAATTCCCTCTGACAGCCACCCATTTAAAAATAAAGGCAAACACTCAGAATTTAGTGGCAGATCGGAGCCAGGCAAGGGATGTGCTAATTGCCAGATGTTGTTCATCTGACTCTGATCCATTACCAAAATTAAAGAAGAAAGAAATGGAAGTAGGAAAAAGAAAAAAACCTCCCCGCCTCCCCGCCACAAAGCTGTCTGTAGGTTTGACTCACTGCTGTTAGCGAACTTCACTGAACAGAGCACATTGGGGTGTTTCTGCATTAGCAGCCTCACAGGCCAAGTCACTTTATGCAATGGACTGTGGAGCATCTCTCTTGGGGTCCGGTGTTCAGCGGCTTCCAGGGCTAGCAAGGAAATATTTCCCCACAGTGCAGCCATCTGTAGCCTCTCTCTGACATTTCCAGCAGCAAATCTGCTTTATCAGAGATGAAAAATTTCCATAGCTGGTGGCTCAGGAGAACAGGAGGACAAGTCAGAAAGTCAGTCTGGATTTAAAGTAACTCTTCACTTGGATGGTTGCTAACACCTAGTCCCGGCATCTCTTGCGCTGTTTAGCCTGGGAAAGAGGATTGTTAAGCGCCACAGGAAAGGAAGCAAGGTCAAGGAAGACAGACAGCTCAGACTTGCTCCTAAGGCAAATCTGAGCTGGATTTGGACTTAGCCCAGTAGGTTCCCCAATGCATTTTGTCTCCGTGAATCCTAAGGAGAGATTCATTTATTCACCGCTTATACTTGGGAAGAGACTCAGGTGCCAAAAACAGGCATTTAAAGCCAGTGAAGACACAGGCATCTATCAGAGATCTGCAGAGAGTTTATAGGAAACAGGAGCTAAGGGAAACCTAACCCTTCTTTGCCTCCTTCCAGGCAGTCACTGCATGAGGTGTGGTCCCTGGAGGGCAGGAATTTGGTAGCCAGCAAGCAGTAAGATCACCATTTGTTCCTGCCAGCTCCTGGGGAAGACACTCGTGGTGGGATGTCAGTCTCCCATGGCTGAAGGGCATCTGTTTGTAACAGAAATTGCTGTGGAAGTCCAGGCTGCACAGTACTGGGTACACATAGAGACTTTTTCATTTGGGACTTCAGCGTTTGTTATGGCAGTCAGGCTGCTTCACTCTTTGGAGTGTCTTTTGCACAGCCAGGCCAGAGGGACAGTTCAGGGAGCAACGCTGGGTACAAACACCCAGCATCACCTTGTGGCTGTTTCCAGAGACAGAGGCACAGAGGGCTTCAATTTTGTTTTAAGATAAAAGGGCCTCTCTTTCAATCAGGTGGATCAGTTCATTAAATAAACCCTCTGACTCTTGTTCCTTACAAACTGCTTGGGGTTAGCCATCAGGACGGGTATTTATTGTAAGCAGAGGTCAGCTGTGAAATGCACCATGAGCAGTGCTTCCATATTCACTTTCAAAACAAAATCAAAGAAAGAAATGACTGAAAATTGCATTGCAACTGAAAGTTTGCTGACACCCTATGCAGTCCAAATGACATCCTCTTGGACTGATCTGTACCCTTCTTTTTTTCCCTGGTGTATCAGATAATCCACTGAGCCTTCTTTTTCCACTGGTTCATAAAGCTCCTGTCAACAGGCCAGGCTCAACACAGAAGAGAACCAGAAAGGGGCTGGATCTCCAGATGAAAAGGTCCCTGCAGGATAGGATGTGGCCTGGTACAGGAAAGGGCGTATGACTTCATTTTGAGCCATCTTCCTCGCCTCCAAGTAAAGGTTTTCCTGTTACTTTCAAAGAATTACATATGCATCTAAAATATGTAATTAGACTCATGGCTCACATATAGTCAGTGAATCTAAAAGAATCAGACCATCTATAAATATTGGAGGGTTTTGTGAATTACTCATTCCTTTAAAAGTAAAAAGTAGGACAGATGAGCTGTGAAGGAGGGTAACAAGGCAAAATTAGTCTTCTGTCATTTGTGGCTGCTCTAATCCACATGAAATAGGTTCTGAACAGCAGTGTTTGGGTCCTCTTCCCTCGGTGGGGTAAGTGCAGGGAATTCATTAAACAGACGACCTGGCTGTGCCTAAATCCTTCATCTGTCACAGGGATTTGTTTTAGAAAGCTCTGCTCTTGCATGAGATATATTTGGATTTGGAGCACAAAAAGTATCTTCGTTTAATAGCTCTCCATTCTTATCGGGTTGGCCTTCCTTGAGGCTGTCCTTTTAGTTCTCTGGGAGTTTATTCTCATAACAGGCTCATCTATCCCTTTGTCAGATATTCTTTTAAAATGGCCCCTGCACAATAAATTGACTCAGTTCAGGAAAATTCCTTCCTTTAACTGGTCCATATGGACAAGCAAAATCCACTATTCACTGTATAGCAATAATGTTTTACAAGGACATTTCTGGCTTTCTACACACTGCAGATTGCATTTAATTTTGACAATATTTTTAACCAGGCTATAGGGTGTCTTGTCCATACTTTGCTAAAGAGGTCAGCTACCTTGTACATAGCCCCATTTGCAGTCCTCCCACGTTTTTGACTTCCAAACACCATGGATGGAGCACCTGGAGGAGGAGGCCTCGTTGGTGGGGACTCCCCTGATGACAAGAAATCATGTTGCCAGGCTGCAACTGGTGGAAAACATCTTTTCTTCAGGGCTTTCTTGAATATGTGGTCTATCTGCATGGGTCAGCTCACTGCCATGGCACCACTCTGCTTTGGCACCCACCAAATCGAGCATATTCAGTCAGAGGAGTCCCACCGTATGGACCCAAAGGGAAAGGGCAGTGCTGTGTTGCAAACACCTGAAATACTGACTGCCTGCAGAGGCAGCGCTCAGATATGAGACAGCTGATAGACTGCTGCTTGTCTAGTGCAAAAGTGACCCTGACAGCTTGTTTCTTTAGCACCTGTGCATCGGTAGCAAATCTCACTGCCATCTTTCTCCGCACATGATACTACTTGCTGCACTTTGTACCAAAAGTTGAGAGTTATCCTAAGGGCTTTGAGATGTGCGCACTTTGCAAGCAGGTTGCAATGGTCAGTTGAAATGCTCCCTACATGAGTTCTAGATGAAATGCACGGTGAGCAGAGGGGAGAGAGGGAACTATATTATCTTTTTTTCCATAACAAGGAGCGATACAGAAAGAATACAGTGTACAGTTCACTTAAATAATTTTCTAACCAGCAGTCATTGCAATGTTCTCTCCAGGATTAGAAGGGACACGGGAAGAGGCAGAATAATAAATCCAGGCTGGCTTTTTGCAAGCTACAACCGTATCATTATAGAAAGGAATTTAAGGATATCCACTCTGGGGAGAAAAAATTAAAAACAGCAGCCATTTCAGCTTACCTTTGGCAGCTCAATTAATTAAAATTAAATTCAAGAAAAGATAAGTTTCAGATGCAATCTGAATAAAATTCCCCATCTAAACAGTATTCTCTGCAGATCTGGGGCTATCTGTGCTGATGAGTTGATTTGAATGGGAAGATGTATCATCTTGGGATGCAGTATATCCATTTCCCAGCTGCCTGTCAGTCGACATTTTCAGTCAACTCTCTTCTCTTATCCCACCCCTAGAGAGATGGACTCTGAGGAAACGTGCCACGCAGTGGGAGGTGAAAAGCAGGATGAAGGCTGGCATGGTTGCACCCAGCATGGTTCTCAGGACACCCTCCATTTTTGGCCAATTCTGCTCCTTGCTAAGCTTCGCAAAAAGCGTATGCCAGGCCTGATTTAGCTTAAAGCAAGTGAATGTCACAGTGTTGTCATGTCCCTGTGTGACTTTGCACCAGGAACAACACGTGCACACGATGGGTTGAAAGGATTTCTTTAGTGTGCTGAATCACCATTGCATGGCTCCTGCATGGAGAGGGTATCTGCCTGCTGCAAACCTGATGTCAGCCTTCTCTGTTGATCCCCACTGTTGTCATCCTTGTACGAGATCCTGCCTTACCCCCCCAGAGCAGAGCCTGCCCTGATGTGAAGGCAGCAGCTTAATCCTCTCACATTGCTGCTGGGCAATCTCTCCCCAAAGTGACATGAGAGACCCAACATAACTTCAGTTGCCATTCAAAACAAAGCAGAAAAATCAGCTGAGTGCTCTTTTGGCTGGTGGCTTGTTTTGGGCTTTTTTAGGGGACTTCTAATTTCTTTCTGTATTTTTCATTTAGACAAGACTCCCAAAGGATCAGAGGAGAGCCCAGATGATCCAGGCTACACCACATCCTTATTGGATTAGACAGCATCAGCTTCCCGTAGGCCAGAACCCCAAGAACAGGGAATTACATGAGTTTTCCGTCTATTCCCTCGTGTTATAACCAATGGTAAAAAAAAGAAATGCCGACAGGGCAAGAGCGTTATGTCCCTGGAGGCACATCCCCACCCCAGGGCACTTGGTCCCCTTTAGTTGCTTATAGCAACTCAGGCTTTATCTCTCCTGGTCCCAGTCTTGCAGATGTGTGGTGTCATCTCTCAGAAAAAAATCCTGAGGTACTAAATCTCTACCTCAGAAGTTTATCCACCATAAGTCAGTATTACTTTTCTGTCCATACTAGTCCTCCTTTTCCCTTGCTTCAGTTTCCAGGCAGTCGGGGAGAGCTCTGCTGCCTCACACAATAGGCAGGATCACTGTGGTTTTAGCCATTGGAACAGAGACTTGCCACTTCCATGTCTCCCACACCAGTTTACTATGTAACTGCATGATTATTTAGTGATGTCAAAAGTGCATCTAGATTAGAGGAGACGAAGCCGTGAGTGTCTTTGAAGAGATGCTTAGGAAGGGCTTGCTATGATACAGATACAGCTGCAGGTGTGGAGAAGAGGAGATGGGGAAGCTTTTCTTTCAGACAGGGTCTCCGGAGGCTCTTTAGCCAAGAAAATGTAGTGGCATTATTAAAAATGATAATTGCATCATGAAAAATGAAATGGCAGGTGGCAGGCAGAGTTCAGGATGGAACAGGGGAGAAGCAGATTGTTTTACTGCAGCTTACGGATACTACAAGGCATTTAGAGACTGATCCAAGAGCAGTTAGCTGGCATCTTCTAACTTCAGGAAAAGCTGGATCAGGCCTTAAAAAATCAGGAGGATGGTGAGCTCATCCCATGGGAGTTACTCCTGATTCACACTAATATGCAGGACATCAGTCCAAGATCTGTTGCTGAAAGTGCCTAGACATGCCTAATATTACGGTCCTTCAGGAAAGAGAAAACAAAATCCTTGCATTAATATACCTCTGCCTCTGTTTGAGGGGAGCAGAAATATCTCTGCATCTTCAGCTTTGTATGATGCCTCACAATACATCCTTCTGAAAGGAGACACCACCTTTGCCCAAACCAGCCCTGAGGCATGGCTGACACCTCCTTGCACCACTCTCCTCCATCTCCCTGCTTTGCCAAGGTGCTCCCACCCCGGTGGACGCACCGCTCCATCCCCAGTGCCCTCCTTCCCTGTGAGCCCCCAAGGCTTGGTTTTATTCCTGGTGCAAGACAGGCTGGGAGGCAGCACTGTCGCAGCGACAGTCAGAGAGGCTAAACTACTTTTAAAAGCCACTTAATAAAGCTGAGCAGAAAATCTAAAATTAGTTAAAGGAAACTAATGTGAAGCTCAATTTTTAAAATTCATAACATTTATCAGTGTCTACATGAGGCAGCACAACAGAAGTAAACATCGACTCCCATTGACTCTGCTGGCTTCCTGCCGGTGCTGCTGGCAGCAGAATCAGTCCCTCTCTCTGTCGCCGGTGCTACTGTCTCAGGGCATGTTAGATGGATGTCTGAGCTACCTCAGCCAGGATCTTTTCTCTTGTAAGAGGCAAAGATCCTCTACAGTCTAAATGAGCAGGACAGAGGCACGTCCCAGTGCTCTGGGAAAGAGCATTTGCTGGAGCTCTTTTACATGCTGTTCATCTCTGACATTCCCTGCAAGTCACACAACTCCTGAAGCTGCCAGGAGGGGAGGGATAATCACCTCTGTGCTCCAGTCCTGCCTCCAAAGCAAAACGTTTCTAAAATTGGCAGCGCAGAGGTGCCAATTGCATTTGAGACGTGTTTTGAAACGCTGGTGAGGGTCAGAGAAATGACTGTGGAAATGGCATCTTGTTATTGCACATACTTGGTTGGTTGGTAGGCAAATTCCTCTCCGAGTCATATCTGCTGGGCTGGCTGACAAAAACAAACTAGCCCTGAGCAGTCAGTGTGCCTGCTGAAAGCCCGTGAAAGGCTGCTGTGTTCCTCAGCCCTGGACACCCAGCTGGGACCCCCAGGGCTTCTGCACCCCTGTGAAGGCATGGACCTCTCACATCTGTGCTGCTCAACCAGGAGAGCCCCGTGGCTGCTCCCAAGGACTTTTGCATGGTGCTTAGTACTGCAGCAGCCCAATCTCCAGGGATGGACGAGTGCCTGGGGCCTTCTTATACCACCAAGCATGACGCCATGTGTGCTGCAAGGCTATGGTGCAGGAGAAAGGGAGGGTGGTGTTTGGGGCTGGCTGCATAGGGCGAGGTAACATGTGAATCGACAGAGCTGGACCCCAGAGGAGGGGCTGCTCTTCAGCCACTGCAATGTGGGGTAGCTCTCTGGACTGCAGTAAGCCACAATGCTTTCCACCCACTAGGGTGGGTTGACAGGTGATCTAGCACAGGGATGGAGGGGCTGTACAGTAGATCCCCTTCCAGCCTGCTGGCTTGTTCCTGGGGGTGTAAAAACCTATGACCCTCTCAGCCTTGGGGAATGACCATTGTGACTTGCCTCTGATCATCCCCCTGAAAACACTCTGCTGAATTTTTGTTTTCTGAGCCTTTTTCTGCTGTAACGTCCATCAGACCACTGTCTTCTTATTCCTTCCTTCTCTTACATAGTCTTCGCTCCAATTCACTCCTCCAGATGAGACCAAAAGCTGCTAGCATTTATCACTGTCACCAAAGTATCCCTTTCTTCTGTTTGCTGACACTTCACCCACCGATCCCAATTACTGGCTGTCTTTTCTTCCATTCATACAAATTCCCCATGCAACTTTGGATCATCAATTTTCAGCAAATGGGCTGCTGGTGAGTGCTGGGCCCTGCCTCATCTTCCTGGCTGACTGATTGCCTCTGACACGCGGCACCCCTACTGCTTCCAGGCCAGATGAATGAAACTTTGTCAGGAGATCAGTGAATGAAGAAAAAAGAGCTCGTTTCCCTTCCCAGATTCCTTCTGATTTCACAGGAGTTCAGCTCATGGTGAATAGCATCAGCATCACATGAGTCCCAGATCCAGCACACAGTTAAGCACTGGCACATCTATGTAGACCACATTTAATGAAGCTCAGATTGCCAAAGGAAATGGGAATGGCCCTGGGAACCCTGAGAAGGGATGCAGGATGCACATCTTATGCACATAGATCTCATCAGCAGGTCAAAGAGGGACTTCAGTGCAATCCTTTCTGTGCCTAAAGTCAAGCATTTGTTTAACCACTTGGAGACCAGGGTAATCCTTCTCCTCACCAGCCTGCTGTTGCATTGCTTTGCTGGCTTCTGGGAGCACCGTGGAAGTGGTCCCAGCTAAACACTGCTCTGTCTGCATGTGTCCGCAGCATGCTACTGCCTCCTGCCTCAGCACGGGCTGTGCAGTGGCATTTCCATTTAAGTGCTGAAATCAAGTGAACACCTTTTACACAGCCCTTTGCACCTCCCTGCACATCCATGTGTCACTTCACTGCACCCTTGGCTTATGGGATTCATCAAAGGTGAGGAGGGAGAAATTTGGATAGGATCCCCCTGTTAAAACCCTGAAAGCAGGCACATTAAGATGCTACTAATAATCCTTCAGTTTCCTAGCATATGATAACTGCCTCCTAAAATATTAATCAAATCATGTCATGTGATCCTAAAAATAGGCTTTCCAATTCCACTCTGCTCTCTCCTTAAGGTTTCTTGGCTGTTGTGGTTTAACCTTTTCTGGCATTTCACTGATTGTAGCAACTGCTTTTCCAGAGAATTGCAAAACCTGATGCCCTTTCCCAGTGTGTACACACATATATGCATATACCTACACATGCCATTTGGTTTTCCCATCGTCTTGGTACAAGTATCTCTTCACTAGTATGCAAATGCATTAATCCACCCAAGATCAGAGGAATTTATTCTAAAACACAGTGCTGCATAATCCCAACCTCTTTTTAGCTCTTCCACCATCTCGTCTGTCCTGGTCCCCTCCTGGACAAGACAGAAGATAGTCACATGCTTGAAGATTTTGGGGAAGGCGATCGGCGCGTGTGCCCCTTGCAGGCCTCAGAGCACCCTGACTTCATTGCTTCCTTTCTGCTGCTGCAATGCTAATGGATGAAGTTCTATAAATATTTGATTGACCTGTCACTGCCATGCTGCTCTCATTTATCACACTTACTCAAGTCTGATCCGAATTACTTTGGAATATTTTGTGCCATCTTTACAGAGTGTTCAGTTCTTCCCCTGCAAACCCCACTGTCCCCTTCTCCCTGCTGCCTTCGACACAGCACAGCCGGCAGTGGAGCAGCTCCTGAAAACGACCCCTCCTGGGCCAGGCAAGAAAACAGCCGAGGACTCGGGGCAGTGGGACAGAAAAGGTGAATCTAAAGAGATGCAAAAATAACCCGGACAGGGCAGGGTGATGCATGCAGGGTGAACCCACCCAAGCCTCAGTATGAGGGAGTACATACCGCAGTGTATGAGATCAACAGCCGCCTTCTGCAATTTCCATAGTGCTAAGTCCCAAAAGAGGATTACAGATTTACAAGAAATTCAGGTAATTTGCTCGTCATGTTACCCATAGGAAGTGAGTAATTCTCTTGCGCTCACCGCTCTAATCAGAGTCTGGGTATTTTACTAGCGAGGGCTCTGGAATAAATTAGGAGATATAGTCTATACAATCAAATTCTATTCTGTTCATTTTCACTCCTGTCTTCTCTAGATTTTTACGTTTGGGATGAAATCAGTAAATTTTAGGGCTTCCTGAGATTGAAATGACTGTGTTTAGTGATGCAGCCCCTGAGCATGCAGAGACCAGTGCTGCTTTGCTCCCAATAACAAGTACCCCCTGGGTGCTTGTAGTCCCGTCTGCCCGCAGCTGCCACAAAGGCCCTTCGCCCCGTGCTGCTAAGTCTGCTAACCCTGCTCCGATCTCCCCCTGCAAACCACCACCGCATCCGCTCCAGCATTTTCACGGCCAGTCCAGCCCCGCAGTCCTCCCCGTTGATGCCACATAGCCTTTTACTATGGATCTACCTTTCAAAATCCTGGGGCTGAATCAGCTCTGGAAGCTAATGAGGACTCATGGTGTAGGTGGCATATAAATCCCATGGGCTGAGTTGCCTCTGCACGAATAAATCCTTCTCTCAGCCCTCAAAAAACAAAAGCCTGACACATTGAACTACTTCTGTCATTAGAACTACCCCTCTTATTAGCTCTCCCCCTCTGCCTCCTCTCTTCCTCATATCAGCAATATGCCGATCCATCCTGCTTATACCAGCTCTTACCTATACTCCAATTACTTCTTCATCTCCCCCACCGGCTGTTTTCAATACTATTATCTGCTGCATTTGCTGGATCTGGCTTTCAAGCGTTTGACTGATGCCTGATTCCTGTAACCAGAACATGTCTGTTGATTGGACTGTCAATGGATTTCTTGGCAGAAAGGGCATTGGGCCTTGCAAATGTGAAACTGCATTTCAATCTCATTTAGGAGGAAAGAGAAAGGAGAAAGAAAAATATCCTAAAGCCACATTTTTCCTTGCTCTCTTTGAATAAGTGCTTTAAGCAAACAAGCATTTTACCTTTTTTTAATAAGGTCATTTGTGACATCACTTTCTCATCAGAAAAAGGAACGTTTTGTGGTGTGTATTTTCAGCACTGGAATGCCCATCTTTATTTTGCAATAAACAGCTTCCACCAATTCTTCTCTGGGGAGGAAAAGAGTGGGGAGGGAGATGTACATCCATCCCTGTCTTCTGGCTGCCTGCAGTGACACCTTGCTGTAACAAGAGTACGCAAAACCATCTCCTGGCCAGCCCTCCGCATGCCTGCTCACAGCCAGAGCCCCTCTGGAAGAATGCACCCTTTGGCTTTCCTAAATAACAATGCAATTACCTTCAAAAGCTGGCAGCCAAAGTACGTGCTGAGAAATGGCTACCATTAAGAAGAAATTATCTGCTCTCAGGGAACGGCCAATTTGTTAACGCATGAAGGAGGAGAAAGATCCCAGCTCCAGACCATGTGAGTGTGAGGATGGTGGTGGGAGAACGGCTGCTTCCAGCCAGCCCTGGCCTAAGGCTGGGAAATCTCCTGCGGTTTGAAGCATCAGCCCTGGGTGTGTTTGATCCAGTGCATTTTTCTGCCTGTGCTGTACAGGTGAAAGAAGCAGGTATGCACCATGCAATTCTCCTCCACTCATGGGGCAGGGGTCCCGCAGAGTTACCCCATACGTGGAAGCTTCTCATGAGGAATCAACAAAACAATCCTGCTGCTAGAGACCTGAACTCACACCCAAACTTGCCACCTGCCTGTGGCTAAAGGAGGGTGCTGGAATTGCTTGTATAACCTGAACTTCAAAAAAGCCCTGAGGTCAGGACCTGCATTTGTGAAAAAAAGTCAAAAGCAGGAGGAAGACAATTTTTGAGACAGGAAAGACAGAGGCATAAATGAATTACTTGAGGTTGGCTTCCATTTGTCTCTACCTTTAGGGCTGGACAGATGCGCTCTCACTAAATATATTTTTCCCACTGGCTTATCAAGGGCTCTTCAATACATAAAGCACCGACAACTGTGATCTATGCAGAATGATCAAGATTCTGTTTAACATCGGAGCTCGCCTTTGACATTGCACCAAGCTACAGCGAGCATCGTGTGACATTTTTATATCCAAATGCAACCGCAAGAAGCCCACCAGTGACTTACCTGGGAACACAGCTGAAATCACTGGTGCTGACAGGACCATGTCTGAAAATATTAGTGTGTTCAAACTCAGAGGCTTGCTTGAGACCTTTCTGGAAGACAAAAACAACCCTCAACGACTTGGAAACGGATCTGGTGGGCTTACAGTGCTAAACAAATAACAGCAGAATCAGGGAACTTTGAAGATGACAAGATTTTCTAGGTCATGTCTTTTTTCCCCCCTTGGCCAATATAGAGTGTTTTGTAGAGTGTAGCCTTGAGACCTCCTTCCAAAGCAGCCCCAAATGTTACAAGAAATGCAGTTTGACAACTGCTGAGCGGATACACACAGGCATTGGCTTTGTAGGTGCTGAAGCTGTTAGAGTATAGCTGTTAATCTAAGCAAGTACGTTTTGAATATTTATTACCTTTTTAAGAGAAATGAGCTTGGGAAAAAAAAGTCTGGAAGCAGATTGTGCAGAAAACCCCTCCCTGAAAAGGGATGGATAATCACTTTCCTCCCTCCTAGCAGCGCTGATCCATTGCTCCCTTCTTCCTCCCTCTTCCCATGCTTTCCTCTTTAGGGTGAGACAGCCCAGATGTGGAAGAGGGGATGGACATGGACCTAGTGCCCTTTCAATGCTTCCAGGTAAAAACCAGGCAAAACTGGACTTTGCTGCCCAAGAGCCAGAGCAGAGGCAGAGCCAGGCCTGCTGTGCGGGTTAGGGGAAGGAGAGTGCTGTCAACGGAGGGCAGAGTGGCGTTGGGATTTCTGGAGAGTCACATCCATTTCTTCTTCTCATGGAGAGAATGAAGCTTCTTTTTTATCTCTCTCCTGACTCTTCCAGCAAAGATGTTGCACAATCACAGGCAGCTGTAGTGAGGATAATGTAAATACATTAGGAAACACAGACCTAGTGTAGCATCTGTCGTCCCCTCTGGGTCAAGCAGTGGTCTCAAAGGATGGGCCATCATGGAGGGAGCTCAGAGATGGTGCAGCAAGCACATCTGCCAGGAGACAGTCAACTCTTACAGAGGTACGCTGGAGAGGAGACCTGGGCTTTCAGCTCAAAAAGCCCATTCTGGGGAAGCAAACTAGGCTCAGGAGAGGTTTTCTGGGTTCCCCAGTATGATCCGAAGGCAAGGCATGGCTTCACTGGAAATGATTTGCAAAAATCCAGACTATTCCAGTCCTAGTATCAGACTCCTGCATTTTACACGTTTATTGTCTGAGCCAGAACCTTGTTACTCAGGGCCACATTCAAAACACTCCAGCTTTAGGCAAACCCACTCTTAGGCTCGCTTGCTGAGCCCTGAGGAAAAGGAGATGGGACAGGAGGCAGTTTTGGACACTGTGGACTTGCTGCCACGCCGCGGGGACTCTGAGCCCAGTGCTAGGCACCAGGGAGCATCAGTGCCTGCTCCAGTGGTGACCATGGGACTGCCTTGCTGCACTGCCGACGTCCTTCTTCAACGCACGGCATGCCCACCGCATGGTGCCGGAGCGAAGCGCAATTAGGGAGAGGCTGACAGAAAGGAGGGAGAATGAATACTGCAGCAGCCTGAAAAGCAGCAGCAGGCCAAGAAGAGGTTATTCCCCTGATGCATCTCCTCTCCCCCCTCCCCATCATGCCAGCAGCCTCTTTAGCTTCACACGGAGGTCGTGAGGATTCATTAGTTAATGTTTGTGAAGCGCTGTATAGATGGAGAGAGCTATGTAAGTGCTAAGTATTATTATTATTACAGAGAGTTGCTGTTAAGGCAATGGATATGCTCTTAAGTGTCATTTCATATTTAATTAACGTACAATAATTGTCTTCCTAAACCTGCAGGTAAACCTTTATTCCTGACACTTCCTTTAAAGAGACATTGCAGCAGAGCTGCTGCTAATGGGCCTCCTCCCTGCTGGGAGGATTGGGATTAGCTGGGACCAGGGGAAGCAGAGCCACCAGGGAACAGAGGGCAGCAAGGGCTTTTTGTCCTCTCCTCTGCATCCCCATGCACACACACCACGGCCCCACAGTGAACCTGGGTTTTGATTGCTGATCTGACCTGAAAATTTAGCTTTGCCAGCCCTGTGCCAGCTTGTAGGGTGGTGGGTGCTGCCCCTTGGGTGGAAGGCAGAGCTCCTGAGAGCTGTTGCCAGACTGGCAAAGGCCACAAGCCTGCAGCCTTTCCCTAGGATTTCCCCTGGGGTCAGGCTATTGGCAGCATCGTCCAAGCACCGCACGTGTCTTTTAAGTAACTAAACACAGCTGCAGCTGTGCACCTTGCCATTATTGGTAGAATTAAAGAAATAAAAAAAGAGGATAGAGAAGCATGAAAGTACAGTACTGGGAATTTCCTTGCTATTTTTCAGGGACTTCATTGCCAAGAAATGGTATGCACAGAGCTAGGCTACATATCTTTTACCGACAGAGGGAAGCAAGGAGAAATCATCTGTAGGGCCATCTGCTCCTCTAGCAAACGAGAAGGTGAAGCCACCTCTCCCACCTCCCAGCGATGTTTTCATTTTCAAGAGAGACAGGGGAAGTAAAAAAAGAAGCAGTCCATCATGAACTCAGAAATAACCCGCCTACAGGAGACACAGGAGGATGCCTGGGCCCTTCGTGTCCCTCTTACTCAAACAATTCTTTTCTCTAAGATCTATTGACAATTCAGTGCTCTCTATGGGCATCTCTCCAAAAAGCCCAAAGGACAGGCTTCCTCAGGTTGGTCCCAGGGTACTCAGGGGGAGCTGCGGGTGATGCGGTGCCAGCACCAAGCCCTGCACCTTCCTCTTTGTGATCCCCTGCCCGGTGGCAGGCAGGCACTGGTAGTAGCCCTCTGCCCCCCATTGCGCTCCCCTTACTCCCACCTACACTCATGCCCTTTCCACCCCCACAACAACCCTACTGTGATCATCTGAATATTCCTCATCAGCGCTAAGTGCTCTGAAGGTCACAGGCGACAAAGCTCTTGCCACTGCCAAGGACCAGGCTTTGCTCCAGCTCTGGCCTCATCCTCAGCCTCCGCTTTTCTCCCCCCGGCCCCTGAGGCAGCTGAAGTGACAGGGCCCCAGGAGCTCGGTCCTCGCCTCCCCCTCCAACCTCCCCCTTTCTTCCTCTGCTCTCATTTATTTCAATTTGCTATGCTTTCCTCCGTGGCTTTCAGCATTAGCTGAGGAGGAGGGAGGAGGGAAGGGAAGGCAATAGGGATGCTTTCATGGTGGAGAGCCAGGGAAATCCCTGTGTTGCACAGCTGGACGGTGGGTGAGGGTCTGTGGGCAAGTGGAGCTGCAAAAGGGAGAGGAGACAACAGCAACCGAATGGCCATGCAGGAGCTGCAGGGGAGGGTGAATGTCAGCCAGCAGCTCATTGTGAGATTTAAAAATGTAAACTCAGATGTAAGGTCACACTGGGGGTCACAGGAAAATCAGCCAATTTTTTAGGCTGATTTCAGGTGTAACCTCTCATGGTTCAGAACATAACGGAGGTCAGTGAATTGGCAAAGTGCTGTCAGGATCTCAGGATGCTCTTGTGGCATCTCAGACTACCACAGCTGACTATTTAATTGCCAATTCAGGGGAACAAGGGCAATGTGTGCTTAGGGAGAGGTGGAACTGAAGCACTGGAAGGTTTGGGGCATGGGCCAGACTGCTGTGTGAAAGGGAGATTTGTGAAATTCACCCTCAGTGCAGGCATCATATTCTTGTGATTCATGGCTAAAGGGTAAGCACCTCTGTAATCACATTGTTCATTTTCTCTGTACCTCATGGATTTTGCTGTTCTTCCTGGATTCCCAAATGGCTTCACTTGCCAAAAATACTCTTCATGAACTTCAGCCACCCTAGCAGACATGGGATCTGAATTTGTCACCTTCTGCTGCTACCCTTCCTTTGACTGTGTCATCACCCATTGCCATGCAGAAGCTTTTGTACCGATCATTGAGGCAGTCCACACTACCATAAACCTAGTGCTTTCCAGAGCACATCTACTCTCTGGTTCTTCACAAATGCAATTTAAGGTACAAGCCCTGCCCTTTAAGGCCCTGTAATACCCAGACATGGCTCATTATGTCCATGGCACTCCCTTCTTTAAAGAACCAGACGGATGTGTAATGTTACTACTATCCATAAGCCTATTTCCATGACCCCTTGCCCTGTATGTGTCCTCAGCAGATTCTTGGGGAGATGGTTTACAGGGTCTGTCCTCTTTTACTCCCTAAGAATCCCTTCACAATAGCTGAAAGAAACTCCCCAGTTAAATCATCTTCTTGTGGATTGCTTTTATTCTTTGTACTCATTTGGCTGTAGTCTAGAAAGGAGAAGCAGTGGAGATGTACTTGAGGAAGGATAGACCTAAAGAGGACTTCAAGTTAGAATATAAAATCAACACCTGAAACCATTAAAAGCCTCAACAAATGTTATGACAAATAATGTATATACTTACTGCTGACATGATCTCCTATCTGACATACTGAATTATAGCATGAATTTTTAATCCATCTTTGGGGCAGGGATTGAACCAACCTCTTTCTCTCTCTAGAAATATATCCCATGCATTTTGGATATTGCTGTTAGTTGGTACTATCAATGCTCTCTTTTTCCCAAGAGCTTTCTTCAATAGTCATCACCCTTCATTGCAGGTTGTCCAATAGAAAATTGGAACAATGATAAAGAGAAGAAAGAAAGCAAAAGGGAAAACTTCGTGCTCACAGCACAACAAATAATAAGAGCAGATGGAAGATAATGTCACCACCAGTTTAAAAGGTGGACACAAAAATATGATTAAGATGCCTGTATTTCAACATACTGTTCAGAAAGTGTATTGGCATCCAAAAATACTCAGAACAATCTAGCATTTTCAGGATGTAAGAGTGTTTCTACCTGTTAAAGGGAAAGGCAAGAGAGAGAATCCAGTTGCTATGGAAATCAGGCCATCTCCATGGGAATTCAGAAAGTAGAGTATCATCTTGGCCAGTAAATCAGACACTGAGCAGCCATTTCTTGACCATGGCATTGAACAAATCAGAGCTGCTTACAGGGCACAATTTCCCCACCACTACTGCTCTGTCTCAATGTCAAGTAAATTAATGAAGAATTGGATTCTTACTGGAGTTAAGAACTGGTTTCGAGGGGTGTTTCTGTGAAGCTGTCTGCTTTAGCTCCTGTTATTGGGATGTATATTTATGTGGGTGGGAAAAAAAAGAAATTCTTGGTTTTGCAGCTCAGTAAATGGTTTTGCTTTCACATTTGTTGCTGTGGAATCTAAAAGGGTCAGGTAAGTATGCAGGATATAAAAGAAATAAAGGCCACATTAAAGAACACCAATAAGAAGAGCTGACAGTGTTGTGCAAATTCATTTCTTGCTCAGGAATCCTCTCTTTGCATTAGTAGACTGACTAAAGAATATTCACTATTTAGCTGGGGGATACCATCCCTTTGCCACAGGCAAGTGTCACTGGCTCTGCTGCTCATGGGCACAGGTGACAGCTCAGAATTTGTGGCTTCACAGAGGATCCCATGCACAGATCTCCCTGAATTTGCTCTGGTGTCACCATCAGGATGAGGTTGAGAAGCTCTGAGATGAGTGTCACAGTATGCTTTGCTGCAGAGCTCTTCTGTTTTGTCATTGTATTTAACAGCCAGTAGGCATTTGGTCCCTAGAGCCCAGGAGACTGGATATTGCCCTACTGAAGTCAAAGGAAGATTTGACATGAGTGCCAGTGTGCAGACAATTGGCTGATGGAGAGCAGGAGATGGATTTACAGTGCTGAAATCCTTGCTTTGACTGCTATGCAAACACCATATATTATACCTGTAAGTCCTGTATAAGCCAAGAAGATTAAAAAACACCTTGTAGAAATGAGTGCTGGTCAGATATGCCTTTGTTCAAGGTGATGGCTGCATTATGGTACAAAGGCATGTATGTCATTCAGCACTGGTAAAGTTAATGGGACTTTATCTGAATATATCTCAGTGGGTAAGGCACACAGACAGAAATGTCTATCTGGTGTACGTGTGTTGGAGAACACTGTCTGACATTGATGGAAAGCTGTTTGATATAGTTTCATCTTTTGATTCATTTAGATTTTTAGAGCTCAGGGTAAGTTGCCCAACTTAATTTGCAATCATTTAAACTAAGGGTTAAGTGAAGGTCACAGGCTACTCCTATTTAGAGGGAAACCTCTGCAGTACTCGCATGCTTTGACCTTTTCGGTGTTTTCTGATTCCACTGACCAGCTGCACTCTTTATAGCGGTGTTAACCTGTGAACAATGTGTGGAGTGGTCATGTCCCACAGTAATGCAACAAATTTTAAAAGGTTAAAGTAGTTGAGAATGTTCCTGGCAAGAGCAGGTACTGAATCCCTAGGAACAGATTTTGTGTGTGTGTTGGCAGGAAATTCCTGCTCTGCAAGGTTTGCATTAGGCACAAATTGAAGAGAATGCAAAATAGGGCCATATGCAGATGTAACCAGGTCACCTAAGTTCAGACAGCTCCGGCTGCAGGTTATCTCAGCAATCAGCAGAGTGGAGAGAGTAGCTTAATATGAATAGGGATACATGCTGTCTCAGAGCTCTAAAAAATAATACTAAAAAAAATTCCAGCAGTAACACAAAGCTAGGGACTCCTGCCTTTTTCAAACTTCATACACAGAACCCTGGGAAATGTGAGGTTTCGACATAATCGAGCTAACAGCAATGACCACTGAGTGTGTATTGGATGGGATGGCCTCTCTCACTTCATCAGTGCTCAAAAAGTAAAATTGTTGTGATCCATGCCCCATCTTTTTTATGCTCTAATTTTTTCCCCATGTATATGATCCAGTTCCTAGTTCTGCAACTCTCCCTTCTGCCTTTCATGAGAAGAAATGGAGAAACTGTAAAACCAGACTGCCATAGTAAGCCAGCTCACATCTTCACTGTAGCATCTTCTGTGGCAGTGACTGGTCCCAGATGCCCTCTAATCACAAGCTAGCTCTCAGACACCCAACTTTTCAATTTTTCCTAATGCCTCAAATACCTGGAGAAGGGAAACGGGATACTTTACTCTGAGAAATGAGAGTAGCTTTATTTCTTTGTGGTATACCCTAAATAGAACGAAAGGGTCAAAAGTCTCAGCTTTTGCCCTAGGACTTCTGACTGCCGCAGGCTAAGCCTCTAACTGCGAGATCCATGTAAGAGAGCAGTGGGAAATCACTCATCATTAAAAATTCAAGTTGTCCAATACATCGGTCAAGGGCTGACAGAGAGTTTCCAGTCTGCAGCTCTGAGGAAGGAAAAAAAAAAAAAAAAAAAAAAAAAA
>Ga0065711_1037726_pt1 | contig 19534 bp, 11 predicted proteins | sample Hoacrofraction12_FD_59098 | JGI IMG/M metagenome (GOLD analysis project Ga0065711, IMG submission 59098) | Hoatzin crop microbial communities from Cojedes, Venezuela - Epithelial fraction 12 v2 (version 2) | ecosystem: Host-associated > Birds > Digestive system > Esophagus > Crop | place...
GAGCACTGGAACAGGCTGCCCAGGGAGGTTGTGGAGTCTCCTTCTCTGGAGATATTCAAGACCTGCCTGGAAGCGGTCCTGTGCTGCCTGCTCTGGGTGACCGTGCTTCGGCAGGGGGTTGGACCAGATGATCCACAGAGGTGCCTTCTAACCCTTAACATTCTGTGATTCTTATATTTGTTCATTGAAATCACAGCAACATTCTGTTTTTCAAAACCTTAAAATTTTTTTTTCACAAAAAAAAATGGTTTCACAGAAAAAGGTGTGAAATAATACAGCAATCTGCACACCTGCAAAACCTTTCTGAAGTATCAGAATTTACTTCACACACACATAATCACAGAAATGTGTGCATCCCTCTCCAGACATCATTTTAAGGGACACCTACATTTTTTCTGCTCAGCTTCACGCCATTCCCAACTTACATATTTCTTAACCCGCTACAGCACAGAAGCCAGCATACTTTTTCAATACAGCACCAATCAATGCACCGTGGCAAAGGAACAGAAACCCCGAACTGCGCACCGAGGTGCTACCGAGTCTGGCTGTGGTTAAATGCCGGAATCGCGCTCCCTCTCATTCCGCCTCCTGCAGAGCTGATGGGTACATGGGTACAGACGTGTTGCCAGGGGACTTTCTCCAGGCAGGACCTCAGATGAGCCCCAGCTGGGGCAGCCCCTCTGCCCATGGGTACCCAGCTCGCTCCGGAGCAGATGTGGGGCTGCCTGAAGCTCTTGGAACAGAACAGGCGGAGTTGTGGTTTAACCTGGCAGCCAGCAACTCAGCCCCAGACAGCCGCTCGTTCACCCCTCCCAGGAGAAATGGACACAAGGTGAAACTCCTAGGCTGAGACAAAGACAGTTTAATAAGAAAATAAAGGAAATACTAATAGTAATACTACTAATAATAATAGTAATGATGATATATAATGACTATGCCAAACAAACTACGTACAATACAATTTTTATCACCACCCGATAACCACTTCACAGCCAGTCCCTGAGCAGTGACTGCAGAACGCTAAACTCGCGAATTTGACAAAATTCCTAAAAAAGTTCAACTCCCAGACAATACAGGATTCGAACCCACGGAAACGAGCAAGAAAAGATTCCTGCCGCCCCGGCCAACCCCCATTCGTAAACTGAGCGTGACGTCCACGGTATGGAATATTTCCACTGGCCAGCTTGGCTGGCTGCCTGGCTGTGCTCCCTCCCAGCCCCTGCACACCTGCTCATCGGCTGGATACGGGAGACTGGAAAAAGTCCTGGATTTCTTAGCAACAACTGAAACCGTCAGTGTTTTCAACATTCTTCTCCTACTAAATCCAAAACACAGCAGCTGCTGGTAGGAAAATTAACTCTGTCCCAGCCAAAAACAGGACAGGTAGAGGTAAAATATAGACACCACGTACTTATACAGAAACTCCTTCTCAGCTGTACGGGCCAGACAGTCATCACTCTTAATAAGCATTACAGCAGAGCTATACAATGGGCAGGATTTCCCATGGTGCCTAAACTGCTGCTAATTAGTATTTCTGCATAGATGGAGCACACCGATGATAACAAGTCCCTGGCAACAGATAGCATAATTAATTCATGTGAGAAGTACTGTTTTTAAATACATGCACTATCAGTTTGGACAGAGTTTATTGTAGAACTATACAAACTGTTTTTACTGGGCGATTTTTTTTATTTACAGTCCATATTTAATTATCCTTTTTTAGTTATTTATGATTAAATTTCTAATGACGCTAGATTCTCTTCTTAAATGCTCAAAATTCTAAAGGAAAAGTATTTTGGAAAAGTACAACTCCCTGCAATACTTGGAGATAGCTTTGCAGGAATAAGCAATACGAGTGGCTATGCCAAAGCTGGAGAATGAGGAGTGTTCCCCAGCAGTAAATCAATCTGCCTGTCTCGCAGATGCTGTGAGCACAGGCTGCTGACGGGCGGACTGGCTGAGCATTGAGCAGCGTCTAATCAATCTAAGCGGGCCAAACAGCTTAAATTCCCAGACAGTGTAAACCAGGATGAAGGGCTTTAAGATGCAAGTGTTTTTTACTTCAGGGAAGAGTGACGGCCATACAGCAAATAGTAAAAAAAATCAGAACACCTAAATCACCACAACCACAAAAAAAACACCAAACCCTAAGTAACTTAATCTAATTCATAAAAATTCAATTGGGGGGGGAGGGTGGGAATTAACATAAAAGGAAGGCAATGACAAAGAGATTAATTGCCAAATTGAAATCATCTCCCACCACATCACAAATTCAGCTTCTCATCTGCAAGGTCCAGAAGAACAGAATAACTAGAACACTTGAGAGTTTGCACTTGGAGAATATGATCACTTTACCTCGTTCAGATTTCCAAGAAAAATCTTGGGAATCTTGTGACAAGAATTACAAAATATAAGTAAGCATAGCACATCTAGATAGGTCCGCGAAGAAAGAAAAACCTCCACCCCATCTGGAGGCACCATTCCAAATGGCTACACATGCAGGTGCGTGAAAGCAAAATATTGCCAGATTCAGACCTGTGCATGAGACCAGACTGAGACCCAGGGACCTGATGAAGAGGTTGTATTGTCCTGTGACGCTTTTGAACTAGATTGTTTTTTTTCAGATTAGCACATTAGACATATTCAGTTACTGGAGAGGAGGACATGGCATTCAACTAGACCCCCCCAGAGACACAGTCCCTCTGCTGCAGCGCTGGTCCACAAAGCTACCGCCCAAGCGAGAGCAACAAAACCTAGAACCGAGGCAATAAAGCATTACAACGCAAACAGCAATTTTCTACTCGTTTTATTTTTTTAGTTTAGTTTTTTCTTTTTCCAGCTGAGTTGGATTCCTTGGAGCAAAAGTCAGTAACGCTCTGAGGATAAACAGAGAGGAGAGTACCGTAGTCTCAGCCATAAATCTGTGTCAGTCCGTGAACATGAACCCAAGCACTGCAAGTCCTGCAGCAGGCAGAGAGCTAACCCATGGTCCCAGGGCAGGAATGAACACGTTTAGGGGAAGGGACAGGGTTTGGGGTTTGTTTTGGTTTTTTTTCCAATACCTACACTGCTGAAATAAAGCAAACTGAAAATAGAACATCCGTTCCCATAATTTAAAGATGGAAGCGTTCAAAGACCAAATCGCGCCCTAAAATTACCCAGAGGTCAGCCTTCCAGTACTACTAGATTTTCACTACCTTTTCGGCAGAAGTTTTGCTCACGTTATTCTGAATTTATAGTGATTACATATTTCTGAACAGTCTTCAGCTGACACTGAAATCCTAACAGACACACACCTTTACATACATTATCCTAAGCTTCAGCACACCAGATAAAACCATGTCCTTCGAGACGTTTAAGCAGCTGAGAATATATGTCTGGAGGATGACTTTTGCTCGCACAGACCCATGTTTCTTTTGAAAAGTACGGAAAGATGTGGCAGGGTGCAGGGAGCATTCAGGTATTCTGCTGGGGCCGTTTGCTGAGCGGAGATGAACAATTTTGAACTTGGAAATCTGGCCGCTGTTGCCATAAAAGATATCACACTGATTTTTTGAAGTGAAGGAACGGTAACACAGAAAAATAGCAGTTACAGCTGCACATATGCTGTATGCATATTTTATCTCCACATTTAAGCATCTGATTTTACAATGTTAGCCCACACTTTGCAGCTGAAGATTTTTAGAAACAAACGTTCTTATACATAAGTAATCATTTAAGAAGGCCTCAGAAAATGCAGCCCTTAATAGATTTAATTAACAGGTTAATGATGTACATAGCGTGTATGCTCTCAAAAGCAAAGATTGTCACATTAAGCTTGTTTCTGTTTCACAGAAGCAGCTTTCTGTAGAATTCTGTGCTAATGTAATTACACATCTGGTACTTCTGCTGCTTTTAATTGCAGAGATATTTATAAACAGTGCTACTCATTTGCACAAGAGTACCTCGCTGCTCTAACATTTTACACTACAAATACAGATATTTGCATGAAAATTCAACTGGAAAGAGTTGTCTTTTGTAGCCCTGAGTGGTTCTAGTGAATATATAAAATGATCATTTGGCCTGCAAAATAAATCTAACACACTACTGCCATGACTGCCTAGGAAACCTGCATAAACCAAGCATGCCTCAAGTTCACCTTGATATAAAGGGGTCAAGTACAAATTTTTAGACATTTTTAAATTAAACATCCGCACTTGTAGTCATCTTTCTTCCACTGTGACACCAACACAGCAAAACTAATGTTTTAAAATACAATTTCTTGGCAATGTTCATTCATCATCCTCACTGTAACTGGAAAATGATGGAAAACAAGGCCAGAATAATGGAAATCCCACATTATCTCCATCAGTATTGTCAAGAAAATGCAGTGGTTATTAATTTCAATATGCTTGAAAGAACGATCACAACTTCAAACACGATTCAAGTAGGTAACAAGCCATCCCTGCCTCAAGCTGCTTTCAGTTCAATTTAGGTCACATTTAGGTTCATCAAGATAGCAACTGAAACCCCCCACCTTACTAAATGCTGACAGAAGATGCGGCTGCCCTAACTTTTTGGTCAAAACAGAGAATAAGACCCAAGCCCTGACAGGGCATTACTGAAAGGAGATGCTATCAAAGCAACCTTGCAGCACCTGCCTGCTCAAGCTCAGGAATGTCTGCAGGGGAGAAAAGATAAGCCAAGACAAATACACCTTTTTGGTTCATATTTTAAGGCACACAGAATCACAGGTTGGAAAAGACCTCTAAGATCATCAAGGTCAACCATCAACCGAACACCACCATGCCTGCTAAACCATATCCCAAAGTGCCACATCTACATGTTTTATGAACACCTCCAGGGATGGGGACTCCACCACTTCCCTGGGCAGCCTGTTCCAATGCCTGACCACTCTCTCAGTAAAGATATTTTTCCTAGTATCTAATCTGAACCTCCCCTGATGCAGGTTGAGGCCATTGCTTCTCATCCTATTGCCAGTTACTTGAGAGAAGAGACAAACACCTGCCTCACTACACCCTCCTTTCAGGTAGTTGTAGAGAGCAATGAGGTCTCACCTCAGCCTCCTCTTCTCCAGACTTAACAGTCCCAGCTCCCTCAGCCACTCCTCATAAGACTTGTTCTCTAGACCGTTCATCAGCCTCGTTGCTCTTCTCTGGACACGGTCCAGCACCTCAGTGTCCTTCTTGTAGTGAGAGGCCCAAAACAGAACACAGTACTCGAGGTGCGGCCTCACCAGTGCCGAGTACAGGGGCACGATCACCTCCCTACTGCTGCTGGCCACACCATTCCTGACACAAGCCAGGATGTCATTGGCCTTCTTGGCCACCTGTGCACACTGCTGGCTCATGTTCAACTGGCTGTCGACCAACACCCCAAGATCTTTTTCTGCCAGGCAGCTTTCCAGCCACTCCTCTCCAAGCCTGGAGCATTGAGTGGGGTTGTTGTGACTGAAGTGCAGGACCCCACATTTGGCCTTGTTGAAACTCATACATTTGGCCTTGGCCCACCGATCCAGCCTGTCCAGACCCCTCTGCAGAGCCTTCCTACCCTCCAGCAGATCAACACTACCGCCCAGCTTGGTGTCATCGGCAAACATACTGAGGGAGCACTCAATCCCCTCATCCAGATCATTAATGAAGATGTTAAACAAGAAAAACCATACATTATTTAATAAAAGGAAAAGAATATATGTCTGAATGTGCTTAAGTTTGCTGTCAAATATATATATACATGCTATGAGGTATTTATATCCAAATTCTCCTGTTTCGCTCATATTTTGGAGTAAATTGGTGTTTTTTCACTCAGTGTGCACCCAGCGCCACAGGAGTGTACATAGAACGTCACGATTACCATGTCATGGGTTCTGAAATACTGAAGTCAGCTCCCAATGCTTCTCTGAGGAGATGCCTCCAGTGTCCTGGAAGTCACAACAGAGGCTGTAGGTACTCCTGAAGATGACATGATGATAGGCAATGGAAAAAACACTGAAATCTGCTCATCTAATTACTCCAAATCCCCTGACAGCAATCGAGACAGGCAGAATGAGGAGTGATTTTGTGGGACAAGGGAATAAAAACACTTAGCTCATACACCCGATTTGCTTTTAGTTTTGCTGCTTTTATATGAGTAAGTTGTTTCCATATGTACCAGCTCATTAGCATGTCTCAGCTGGTTCATTAACCAGAACATGGAGATTCAGGATCACCACAAGAAAAAAAATTAACTGCTACAGAAGAGCTTTCTTGAGAAGCAGAGTGGGCTACCTGGCCTCTTCCAGAAGGAAATCCACCTCTCGGGTTTCTCCCCGGGCAGGTTTAAAGAATTACAAAGTTCACAGCAAAGTTGGCATTTCCATCCACAAGCTACAGCCTTAATAAATCTGTCTACACTCTCAATTGATGGACAACACTCAGCTGTAGATAAATCAGACTGATAGTTCTGCGAAATAAGAAAAAAATCAGTTCTTCCACTACGGATATTGAAATAACTGCTTTTAATTGAGTTTTCATTCCATTGGGCATTCTTTAATTCAATCAAGCCATTCAGAAATAGCCTTCTATTAGAAATGTCTATTCCTTTCTTATGATTCCCATAATAAACATTATTCAAAACATTCTGAAGTAAATAAAGCCAATTTGATTTGAGATCCTTTTAACAGTAAGCCATATATTTTATATATATAAATAGAAATGACAGGTCAAATAGCAAAAATCAATGAAGAAAAGGGAGCTAAGAAAATGTAATCCATACTAATTACACGTTAAAAACATTTACAGTCTGTCCTACCTAAAGTTTAGAAATACAAGATATTCCTTGTCTTTGAAAACTGACCTTAAATGATTCGAGTTCTTTCTCAGATGATGAAGAAAGATTTTTAGCTTACATCAAATCTTGGTATTACTGCAGATATAGAAAGTGGGTTCCCAAAACTGTAAACAGAATGTATGTATATGGCTAATAATGTGCATAATCTTCAGGTGCTTTTAAAACAACCAAAAAAAATTTAGATTTCTTTAAAGAATATTTATTGTTCTCAGGACGCATTTTTTAAAAAATCACAAGAAAGTCTCACACTAAAACCGGTATGCTGCATTTAAACTCTTTCTACTTTACTCCCTCAAGAATAAAGGAGAGGAAAATATCTCCTGGCCCTCTGAGTTCAGTCACTAAGCAGGTAATGTAGGCAGGTTTGTCATAACTTCTTTTACTTAAAGGTCTCGGATAGCTTCATCAATTAGACCAGTTAGTTTTATTGCCACATCACTCTTCCCAAACCATTTCACTGTACCATCTTCCCATTCGCCCAAGTATTCTAACTGAAACCAATAAAACAATCTTGACAGGCAAACTAAGCAACTAAATACTTTCCTACATTAATTTTTACACATGCAAATCCATATTATTAATGATTACTCAGCCAACATTTCCATTCGTCTAAATTTGTCTGGTTCCAATAGCTGCTGCCCAAAGAATTTTCCCCTGATAATGACGGATGTACGATCACACACCATATCCACGTGACAGCCTTATTTATCTCCACATGCAATCCATTTCCACCAAGCTGAGAAAGCAGAAGCTTCCCACCACGCGTCCAGGCAGCCTCACATCAAACTCTACAATAAAGTGAGAGATTATAATAGTATATATACTCATAAGCTAAGTTTCTCCAACAGCATGGGTTTGGGGACTTTTTTCTGGATCATGTTTTCCTATATCAACTTTGCCCTTCAGGATATCTTCCAGCAGGATCCTAGCTCCCTAAACAAGCTAAAAGTCCATGCTCCAGAGATCAAGGTAGTACCTTTAATCCACTACTTGCCTTCCTGACTTCTCTCAGGATCTTAAACTCCACCTTCTCATGGTCACTGTGGCCAAGGCTACTGACTACCACTTTCCTGATCAGTTCCCATGTACCTGTGAATAGCCCATCGAGTAGGTCACCACCTCAGTTGGCCCGTCCAGCACCTCCATACAAAGGATGTAGTGCAGAGACGTCGAGGCAGAGAGTGACACGTGATGGGTGCAGGCTGGCACTGGAGACCACACCGCTACTGCCAACTCACTAGTGGCCAGTTAGAGAAATGCACACCTGGAGCTGGACAACGTCGGTTTGGGGAGTTAAACCCTTATCATGAACTTCCTCCTAGGAGAAGACTCCAGATGCTGACAACCCACCACCACCAGCCTGAAATCACCAACCTTAGGACACATCACAGCAGGGCGAGCGTAACACCAGCAAAGATGTAGAAGCTGGGAAATGTGTGTATAACAGCTTTAACTGCACTACTCTTCTTTCTTTTTCTGTTACAATTAGATCTGGATTAATAATTATTAGACTCTTAGGATTTCAGTCATGCTAACAATAATTAATTGGCTCTACTTAGATATAAGGTGTGCTTCCTCCTTGCCTAAGAACAAGGAGAGAAAAATTTGCCCTAAGACAGACACACTTTGACTTCTGTTGGAGATGGACTCCCTTTTCCCGGTCCATACAGGTCTGCGGATTTTCATTCCTGCAACTGTAGTCCCAAGCCGCATCACTACCACAACTAAACAAGACAGAGAATGAATCACCTTCTCCCAAATGAGAATGAGCAGAGCGCTCTGCCAGAAGACCGGTAAAAACACAAGTGCCTGCCGTAATGCAACATATTCACATAGCTTAGTCGCGGGAATAAATCGGCTTCAGACATTTGTGTAAGTAGAAATAAAGATGTTCTGCATCAGCCCTCTCAGAAAGATTCTTCACATTTATTAGGTGCTGCAATGCCTTAGAAAAACAAGTCCACTACGGCTCTCCCACTGCAAAGTTCAGAATCTCGGGTATTGCAACTGACCTTAATCTTCTCAAATAATGAATTCCATTTCACATATAATTACTGAAGGACACTATGCATGACAAAGATACTTATGATAGAAGCTGATTTTAATTTTTTTAAAATACCAACTAATCAGAGCATTTTATAAACTCTTCCTCAGCGTCAGGCTGTACTAAAGCCCTTCTCTAGTTTCGTATGTGCATAAACCCATCCGTAACAAGTCTGTAGGGTTTTTTACATTCATAATTTAAGGGCAAACAGATTTTCCCCATCAAATTTTCAGCCAGGCTCGGAAATATCTTTTTATGGCCACCTTAAAAAAAAACCTCCTAAATCATGCATTTATAATGAAACTGCTTATATAAGCTACATTAAAATACTAATTCAGCATCAAGCATACACACGAAAGGCGCACAGCAGTAACAACAGCATATGTCATCTGACCCACAAGGATTCCAGCACTCCACAGCCGGGCTGTTACAACAAGGCACTGGGTGCCAATCACGCTGACAAAAGACAGGGGGTTTTACTGAGAACGATGCACATCCACCGCCCCAGGGAGGAAGAACAGCTGCTATTTCCTATAAAATCCTCCATATTTCCTCTCTGCAGGGAATTCAAGCCCCAGACAAACGAATTGGCTGGGTGGGCACGAGAATTCATTCATTTCTTCCAGCCTACTTTTACATATGCATTTGCTAGTACAAGGAGAAAAACACTTTCACAAGACCAAATATCTCCTTCCCTACTACATCCATGTTCTCCACTCAGGGGGTTATGAGCGTCAGGACCTGCAGTCACTTGATAGAAGTACCCATCGCATCATGGAATCATCTCACAGAACCATCTTCCAAAAGAGAAGACAGAGGGTCAAACTGTGGTCGCTGTTAGACCAGCATCAATTCAAGGTGAGCAGACCCAGTCCACATTCCTACGCGGCTCCTCATTTATCTCTGCCCTATGTCTTGCTGTCCAGGCAATTGCTAAGTTTTATTGATGAACCTCCGTTTGCCACGAAACATTACAAGCAATGTCTTTAAATTTCCAAATGGATATCAGACTGTTAAATCATTTCTTTTAAGATGTCACAGGAAAGAAGCCAGTATCGACTCGGACTCGCTTTCAACTGATGCCTAATCCATATTACAATAATAATGTAAATTATCACTAAGGAGTGGTTAGCCGCTGTGGTCAGATCACATGGCAGGCAGGCAAGCTCAACCAACAAGTAAACTGTGAGGGAGAATGGTAAATGTGCTGATTATGTAAATGTAACTGTTTGAAATCAAAGGGGGGCCTGTATTTCACTGATAAAATGCATAAAATAGAAAGAGACACTGCGCAAGCAATTAAATTTAACTTTTTAATCAATAGACGGGAAACTGGGACCTAAATCCACTTTATAGGATTTAGGAATCAAAGTCTTCCAGCAACTCAAAGACAGCTGTGATGCCCATTTAACTGAAGGGGAACTTACCGTAAGAAAAAAATGTCACATTCTGTCTTGATACTGCACACAAGAGAGCCATCTATCATTGGATCAAGATAATTCAGTGATAATGATGCTCCTGATCTTTAGTTCTGGTTGGCATTCCTTGTAAATAAAGCTGTGCTTGCAATGGCTTTGATGGCAGCGTCTCACAAGAGTTTGACGGATGGGCCTACCTGTCCTCGTTAACACTTTGGATTTGCTTCTTGTAGGCCCACACTTTCTCCAAGGACTCCAGCAACAGGAAGCATACTGGGCCTTTAAACTTGAATTTCGTTGCAAAAACCCAGGGTTGGCAGAACTGGAGTTGATGTCAAGGTGTCCACAGCTGCAAAGCATCAATTCTTCCACCTTGCCCTACGAGGAGGCAACCAAAGATGCCAAAGGCAGTGGCCTAACACCGAGTCGAGGAGTCATTTTGATTTCACTGCTGTCCGCCAAATACAGAATCCGCTTAATTTTTCTTTCTCTCCTCATTGATTCATTTCCCTGTGTTGCCACTCAAACACGTCACAACCTGCCACCAAACACCAACTCCTCCTCTTCAGAAAAACTCCACAAATTCAGCAGTTTCCACAGAAGCTGCTTACGCCAAACTTCTCCCACTGCCCGTACACACAGCTGCATGTGAACTGCTGTTCTGTATTCCACCTTTCAAGAACTGCAGCCATATCCATGTGTCTGTTTTGTAAAGTACTGCACAAAAATACCCTTACTGATATTTCCGCATATGAAAAGCAACTGAGAATCTGTATGCAGGAGACAGTGTATGGATATAAACGCACATTGAGAGGTATTTACCGATGCAAGACTAACTGAAAAATAAATTTACTACACATAGTCGAGGCTGCGATGGTCAGGCTTCATTATAAAAAGCACAAAACGACTACCATCTGCAATGCCTTTGATAGTTCACTAATTAATGATCAAGAATGCATTTGCTTCGGCATAATTTTATGCTTTTATATGGATATCTTATTTGATTATAATTATCACAGACAGTAGAAGTTTATTAGGGCCAATCATTTCATAATGCAATTAAAATCCCAAGGGAACAATATAAAGTAATTTTTACTGGTGAAAATGAGGAGAGCTTATAACCAAAAGGGAGCCTACTAGTGTACTGCAAATATTCCAAAATACAAAATTAAAACAAACTGCATGAATTCTTCAATACATTTTCATGAATACCTGAGCTAAAAAAATCCGTAGGTGTTAGAAGTTGCAGAATGAGCTGATCTTCAGGCTCCTTCTAGCTCCTCTAGCCTTCGCCTCTTTGGGGAAAGGCTCATGCAGCCGCCTTCTCCTCCTGGCTGAAATCCCCCACTCTCAAAATAGCAGCCGGGGCTATCGCCTCTGCCTCCCAACCCTGTTCACACAACACCTCCAATTCTTTCTCTTTCACAACGCTGTGACACTTCCTATTAAAATGAGTCGAAAAACCATTTCTTCACAACACAAATAATTATTTGTTCTTTCACCCAAAGGTATTAACATGAAGATTGGAAGGTAAAAACAATAAGCAGTCTCTATGAGTGGATTCTATATACATACATCCTACCCTGCTCTCTTCTACACTTTCAGAATACCTCCACCTCAGAGCTGGTAAAACAAATTATTCTCTTTCCCATTCTGTCACTCTCTCTCTCGATCGTCATCCTAAAGGTGTTCCTTTTCTTTCTCTGCCCAGACAAGAGCCTTTCAGGTTTTAGTACGCTCTTTACCACAAGACCTGCTTAAGAAAAGCAATACACAGCACGCTGATGGGTGCCAGAATGTGATTTATTTCCCTTTTCACAGTTTCCCCACAGTTTCCCCTGAGAATCTGAGTAATCACTGCGAGAACATCTCATCACTGCCGCTGTTTTTGTCCCATTTGCTCCCCTTTAAGAGTGCTTTTTGATTTAACATCTTGCATTTAACCAAGATAATATCATAGCGTTCGAAAAAACGTTGAATTCTGAGAAATGCATCTTTAGCGAGTCAATCTACATTGGATGGCTGCTTACACAGCTGTTCCCAAACAATACAAAGTTCCACTGCTCCCTACACCATTTTCTCATCTATTTCAGCGTTTTGTAGCTCCATTGAATGAGACCCAGCTTCTGATATGCCACACAAAACCCGGAGAGAAACTAACTTTAAAAAAAAAAAAAAGTTCTGAAGAAGGTATCTTACATTTTCTTAACAAACACAGCCCTAAGAAAATCATCTGTACAAGACAAAAAGGCAGACGAGGAAAACAGGAGCTGGCATTATCTGGAACGAATAGCCTTTTTCTCCAGGCATCAACACCAAGCGCGGAAAGCAGCACGCTTCTGCCGGGATGTGTTCCCCGGGGAAGACTTGATGCCAGCGGCTCGGGACGGCAGGCACGGGCCCTCAGCTGCCGAGGGGGAACCGAGGAGGAGAACCCCCAGAGAGGCCGAGCGGGAAAAGCTTGGCTTAAAATACGAATCTGCTTCCTCTGATTGTTCCTATGAATTGCAGAAGAAAAATATCATAACAGTAAACCGTGACTGGCAGTGAACTATTTTCCTAAGTGTGCTTAATAGCACAGAATATGCACATTTCTTCTTGTGTCAATATTCCACCGCAATAGCTTTTCTCCTGGGGCTTAAAGAAATCCTTCCTCCTCTAATCCTGTTTTCCAGTGACAACTTAAGAACCGAAATGGCAATAATTTCCCTTTTCCAGTGCTAATTCACAAATTGACGACGTTTTTTTTTCCCCGCTGTTCTCCCTGTTCGGCAGCGCCCGGGATCCTCCTGGAGCACGAGTTTGAACTGGTCAGCCTGCTGGCTCCTCAGGTGGCACCATGGATGGGTGGAGAAGGCTGGGGAACCACTTCTTTTTAAATTGCATGTTTGCTGATTTTCATCTCTCTTCTCTGAAAAGACTATTATAGTTATCTCAGATCCAGGCCACTCAGTTCAAGCCAGTGATGCTTCATTTCTTCAGCCCTCCTGGACAGCCAAGACTGGGCAGCTTACTTTTACAGAATAGCTGTTTACTGTAGGTTGCAACATACAGAATAGCTATTAATTTCAAATTCTTCTGCTTGTCCAAAAAAAAACAAAAAAACCCCAAACAACCACCAAGCAAAGACTTCCACTATAAATCATTGCCTGAGTTTGTCAATTTGTTTGCGACAGCCAGTGAGCCCAATGAGCCCATGCACTGGCAACAGCATCTGGAACACTCACTGTTGTGCTGTTGATTACACCACTTGCCAACTACGAACTGCAACAAATCATAATGCTATCTAATGATCAAATATTTCAGCACTAATAAATCAGCAATATATGTATGAAGAGATCTCGGAACAGGACACGCATTGCTTCTGACTTCATGCATCAGGCAGTTCTCTATGGCAGACATTTTAATGGCAGGCAAGGTACTGGTTTTGGTTTGGGTTTTTTTTAAAGATTATTGCCAGTTCCAAACCAGAATACTATTTCATCCCAAAATGGAATACTACGCAGCCTGAGTCAACGCCTGTGAAAGTCAATGGACCACTTAGATATATTTGTTCTGTATTTTTAGGATAAAAAAAGGAAAAGAAAATTCTATGCCAGCAGTATGACTCAATGCCAATTAAACATTAACACCTCAGGCATTTTCCTTCTGGTTTGATACTCAATTCCACACATGTAAGTTCAAAGGGAAGAATTTTTTCAAGCCTGCATTTGGGCATACAACGTTCCCTATGAAATGGAAATCACTCAGTCACCTTGTATTAGTGGCTAGTGTAGAAACCAAAATGAACTAGTGTTTTCAAAAGACAAAATATTACGTTTAACTGTCCCACACAGATATTCAGGAATTTGCATCCTACTATATTGCCCTGCAATTTCACAGTACTTATTTTACGTGTTTGCTGCAAACCGGCTTATGTGAGAGCGCAGGTATGCATGGAGGAGGAATCACACCTAACTAATTTTTATTGGCTAGGGGTCAGGACCCAAAGACAAGCCTGCAACGATATTTCTGTAAGAGCCAAACACTGCTGCTAAGAGGATGGAGTGGGGACTCCCACGCACTGACTCGCTGTGAAGGGACAAGCCCTCTCCCATTAATGAAGAGCAATAGGTTTCTCCAGCAGCAAACTGGGAGCAGCCAGGTGAGGCCCAGAGCTGGACCTTCTCCCCAAGCAGCTCCTCTTTCACCGCTACAGACAGAGGCGAGGTTAAAGCTAGTCTTTCTGTATACCCCTGAATTTTCCAGCTGTTTCAATAGGAATCTGCACCTTTAAGTCACTCCTAATTTAGGGCAGCATTTTAAAAAATATTTTGTAGGCATTAAGCGTATAAATCTTTGCTTTTAAGGAGGCATATCCCATTAATTACCTGAAATGTTTTTAAGCCTCTAGCTGTCCCAGAGAAGTAGATACTGAAATGGTCTACTGAGCCACAAACTGCTGCAAACGGGGAAGGTTCACGGGGATAGACGGGAAAAGACTTCACTCAGTACGAGATGGGAAATCAGGCGGAAAAGGAAAAGCAAGCACATGCCTTCCTCTGTGAATACATATCTCAGCAGAAACCCAACTCTCAGATCACCTCAAATCTGAGTTTCAAACGCGATTTTCACTTCTGCGATCTCTCCACTATCCATCCACACCAAATATTAAGCTTCTAATTAAATAGCACAGATTTCATCCACAGCCCTGCCCTCGCAGTGCCATTCTCAGTCTCTCTTTGCCCCTCAAAAAAAGCACACTAAAAGTCAAGTGTTTCTAAATATTACTGTCCCAATCTTGCAAGAAATGCTATACCAAGAGAAATCAACTGGGTGCACCAGAACAGCAAAATCCTTGAGTCACCGGCTTAAATTGATTCTTTTCTCCTTCATACATATAATCCCCTAAGCTCTACGTTTAATATTTTGGCACACCCTATAATGTGTTCATAAGACAGACAAAGCAACTTCCAGCTCATTCCCTGTGTTCCTTGCCACGAAGTACGCTTCAGTACAGAGTGACAAATATCTCGTTTTAACTGAGGACCCAGGGAAGCAGGTCCCGCGTGGCCACGGCTGCAGGTGACTGCCTGAAACTGAAGACCTCCCTGCCTGCCTCAACTTAAATTCAGCCATCCACAGCTTCCATTTTTCTATACCCACCTCCCTTAGCTGAAAAAAAAAGCACATAACATGCTTTCCAGTCTGAATACGTTTCCCCTTTCCCATTACCAATGCTGTGCATACTCCTGGGTTCCTCCAAGTGACTGCGATAAACACAGTAACACCGTGGCAGGTTTCTCACTGGCTTTGGTGGAAGTCAGCATGAGCCAACGTCTTCTCCTCTCCCACTCTGGTAAAGAGCAGAGGTACGAGCAGCTCTCCTTTCCCTACCAAGAGAACAAATTCCTAAGGGATAAAAATTTGCTCTTGGCTATGGGGGCTGTAATTCCCAAGGGAATAAGCTCAGCTTCAATTTGCAACATACACCAGTCATCTATCCTGAGGGAGAAATTCCTTGTAGATATTTATGGCAAAGTAACAGTTGTGTTGCTCAACCAAATTTAGAGTTACAATAAATCAAGAGATCAGACAATATTTAGTGACCACCTTATTTTGATTGCTGTTTAACCTTTTCTGAATGCAAGAGATAATGACCAAAGCCCCTTTTAACCAAACAGTAAGAAGACTAACGGTACGCAGCAGGAAATAACTCCATCCCCAAAGAGGGCTGATACGCTTTTTTTAAGTTCACTTTTCTCCGAATTCACTTGATTCCAATTTCTCTCCCAGTGACAGGTGTCACAACAGCAAATTGGAACTTTTCTTTTTTTAATTGGTCCTCTCACCCTAGAAGCAATTTTCAAAGTGTGGAGAGTTTTGTCAAACAGCATTTTTATGTATCATACTTTCATCATTTAAGAAGGTCTTGAATGTTGTGAGGATCATTATTACACGGTGAAGAGTGTTAGGCAAAGCTTTTTATCTTCGTTGCTATTAAATGTCCTTTTATTGCTATATCAATCAACTAATGATTTCAAAAGTCTGGTGTAAAATAGCATGTTGCTAGAGTGGGCAAAACTGACAGTGGGTAAAACTGAAATCTATTTACAGCTTTGGACTTGATGGCTGATCTTGCTGGTGAGGCGTTTTCTAAAGCTCTCATTATTGTTGTGACTGGAAGACAAAATAAAAATGAGTAAGAGATTGGTGTGCATACGACTCCTTGAATATTCTGAACACCAAAACTGCTACTCTGCAAAAAGGGGGCCCATAAAAACAGTGCCAAAGAACTTTCATATATTTTACCTGTAGATACAGAGAAGAGAGATAGACCAGAATAACTCAGGAACTAAACGGAGCAAAACTATGATGATGCTGATAAGAGGGAACTGAAAAGAAGATGGAAGGAGGACAGAAGAGTAAGATTCTCAATATGGTTTTAGTGAAATAGGTGAGAAAACCTGGATATTGAGTTAAAGAGTTCAGACTTCAAATTCAACAAACATAATTACGGCTTTTTCATGCTGTAATCATGGTCCAACGTTGCATTGCTTTAAGCAATCAGGCACTTCTGCCATTGACTTCAAGCTGAAGCACAGCCAGGTTTTTTTGTTAGACATGGTTGCTTTCTTTCCCAAAACCTGAATGTTCAGCGAAAAGTAACACACTCCATGAAACATTACAGTGCCGAGGAAAAAAAATGTCAGGTGCACTTCTTTAGCAAACTGCATCATGCAAAACAATTTATAAATACGCAAGCAAAGCAGCAACGTGAAACAGATGGGTCACTGTTTACAAATGTTTGCTACAGATGGAAAATTAGTAAAAATACTTTGCCACTTCACACTGACGAAAACTTTGCATAATATAATTTTTTATACATATATTGCTCCGTTCTTAAAAAAGGACATTTTTGCAATTATCTTGCAACATCAAAGAACTTCATGTCTCTAAAGAAATGCCATGCCTATACTAAAAACACACACTTCTGTTCAAAGCTTTCCTCTCCATGAAGGGTAGAACCCCAGGACCTTTCCATACTCCGCCCACTGTGTCCAGACACACAAGATCACGGATCTGCCGCTGTACTGGTACCAGCACAAGCCCTCCCATAATGCCAGGGTTTGTGGTAGCTTAAGCCAGCTGCTATATCCCAAACACCACTTGTCTGCTGGTGCCGCAGGGCTGCCCTGCTCCTACAGCCGGCACTGGACTGGCAGCTCCTCGCTCCACGGCAGCGGCGTGGAGACCTGGTGATAGAATCGTAGGACACCTGGGGTTGGAAGGGACCTTTAGAGGTCTGCAAAGGGTGCACCATCAGCTCCGGGATCGGAACAAGACTTTTATTTTGAGATAAGCATATCCCAGAACAGAGGACTGGCCTTAGATCATCTGTGTTACAGAGCTGGATCTCTCCAAAAACTATTCCCTTCATCTAAAGCTCTGAGTAAGGCGATTAGGAGCTCTGAAGCGTGCAAAGCCCAGTTGTCCCTCACAATGCAGAGAAAGCCTTCTTTAGACTATAAGCTATTATTTTTTTTATCTCTTTCCCTCATATCTATCACAGACTACATGTTGCTTTTCATAAAGTGCTTTTTACTAAGCCCACCATCGCTTTTATCAGTAAATTTTACTGTACGTAAAAGTTTCCTATACCTCGCAGTACAATTATTTTGTATTTGATTTTATCTTTCACTAGATAGACTGTCAAGAAAACTTCAGATATGGCACCTGCTTTATAAATTAATTAACAAATAGCAACAGCTTTGGAAGATCATAGGTAAAACAGTAAAATACGAGACTCAGAAGTCCACAGTTGTTTTACTCCTCCTAAAGGCGACTCATACCCTTCAGGCGGTGATTCAACAGACTGTTCATACATCTCTGAAGTATGGAGGACTAAAAGCCTGCCTTTATTCCCTGGGTTTAAATGTCGTGGGAACAGAGACAGAAATGATAGCATGGGCTTTCATTACAAAATTCTTGCAAAATTTCTCAACTACAGGTTATATCAAAAGAAACTGCACCCCAGCAGGCAGCATCCTGCTGTAGCCATTTCCATCACTTTCCCACACTCATGATAAAGCAATTTTACAAGAGCTTGTAGCACAGTAATATTTGTATTAAAACACTTCCCTACTACACAGCAGCACACACTACTCTCCTGAAAGTCAAAACCTCAAGGCCAAATTTTACTATCCATTAACTCCAAATTATGCTGCCAGCTGAAAGAGGGTAGCATGAGCAGATTCAGATTTACTGAGAGATTCAGTTGAGGTATTAAAGAAGTGAAAAAAGTGAGCAATATCTCCACACCACTATCACTCGGGAGGCATCAGTCAAGTTTCACAGATGGCTTCGCGGGGCATGTATGACAGTACAGTGAGGTACTCAATTTTATCGAGTTCCTCCAGGAACAGAGGCTCTTCTCCCACAGCACGTGCAAAGGCTGGTGAGAGATGGACATCTCCACCCAGCTGCTCCACCGCAAGCCCCTGCGAAAAGAGAGGTGTGCTGGTGTCGGAGGTGGGTGGGCAGATAAACGGAGGTCCTCTCTCCCTCACTCCCCCCAACTAAAAGAACCAACTCGCAGAGGCTGGGAACAGCACTAACCTCCTGAAGCCTGCGCCGCATCAGCAGGGACATTGCACACCCCCAAACACCCCAGCACCCCCCCTCAGCGAGACAGCAGGCACAGTGCGCTCCCACGCTAAGAAAGGGCCACATACCATGCATGAGAAAATTACTATTTATTCCATGTAATATATGAACATAAGACACTAATGGCAGCATATCAGTAAACATAATTTAGATTGCCAAGCTCTAACAACCTTCATCCCCTAAAAATGCACTGCAAAGCCACGTTTGCAAAAATTAACAAGGGCAAGGGTACAATGATGCACCAGGGAACCTGCCCTGGGATGAGAAAACATGGTAAGAGAGACTAAATTTGAAAATACTTTCCATAACACTGTTTGAATTACAGGGTAATCAGGATTGTGGGTGGTTTTTTAATACATCTTGTCAAACTTGTGGCCCAGGTTAACATACAACTGCGGCTTTGGTAAAAAAAAGACATTCGCCTAGATTTCAGTTTCGAATGAGGAGTCTGAAGTTTCAGCCCAATAAGTGATTCGCAATTTTTGTACAGTGTGTATATATTATCAATATTTTAGCACTTTAACCATTGGGAAACTGCAAACTGGATTGATTTGAAGTTACGAAAGGAATGATACGAGGCAGACTATGGCTGGCACCT
>Ga0065711_1037727_pt1 | contig 19534 bp, 9 predicted proteins | sample Hoacrofraction12_FD_59098 | JGI IMG/M metagenome (GOLD analysis project Ga0065711, IMG submission 59098) | Hoatzin crop microbial communities from Cojedes, Venezuela - Epithelial fraction 12 v2 (version 2) | ecosystem: Host-associated > Birds > Digestive system > Esophagus > Crop | place...
CGCAACGCTACAGGCTTGGGGAGGAGTGGCTGGAAAGCTGCCTGGCAGAAAAGGACCTTGGGGTGTTGGTCGACAGGCAGCTGAACATGAGCCAGAAGTGTGCCCAGGTGGCCAAGGCGGCCAACAGCATCCTGGCTTGTATCAGGAACAGTGTGGCCACCAGGAGTAGGGAGGTGATCGTGCCCCTGTACTCGGCACTGGTGAGGCCGCACCTCGAGTACTGTGTTGAGTTTTAGGCACCTCACTACAAGAATGACACTGAGTTGCTGGAGTGTGTCCAGAGAGGGCAACAAAGGTGGTGAAGGGTCTGGAGAACAAGTCTTATGAGAAGCAGCTGAGGGAACTGGGATTGTTTATTCTGGAGAAGAGGAGGCTGAGGGCAGACCTTATTGCTCTCTACAACTACCTGAAAGGGGGTTGTAGTGAGGTGGGTATTGGTCTCATCTCCCAAGTAACTAGCAACAGGATGAGAGGCAAAGACCTCAAGTTGCATCAGGGGAGGTTTAGATTGGATATTAAGAAAAATTTATTTACTGAAAGAGTGGTCAAGCATTGGAATAGGCTGCCCAGGGAAGTGGTGGAGTCACCATTCCTGGAGGTGTTCAAAAAACGTGAAGATGTGGCACTTCAGCACATGGTTTAGCAGGCATGGTGGTGTTGGGCTGACGGTTGAACCTGATGATCTTAGAGGTCTTTTCCAACCTTAATGATTCTATGATTCTAAAGAAAATAGCAGTGACGTGGCAATCAGAAAGACTGAAGGAGAGAAGATAAGAGCTCTACCTAACAAAATGAATTGCCTACTGCATTCCTATCACAGAAACACAGTCCAATGTCTGCAAAGCTACCTGCTATCCAGCCAGCAAGTTCTAGCTATGCTGCAGTTACAACATAAACATCAAGGAGATAAAATCAAGCGAGTTTCCCTTATGTCCAAATTCTCAATTTTTCAGAAGTTTAACAATAAACCTAGATTTTGTGATTGGATATACCTGAAATGGAAATTAGAATTTCATCCAATCTTTGGTCCTGAACTACAGGTACTGGTGTTCCAAGGCAGAAACTCTGACAGACAATATACCCATTCTGATTACATTAAGTATTTTAAACACTTCCATTTTCTTACCTGTTAAAGGCTTGCAACTATTTTATATACTTCAACACTTATTTGAGAGTTCCCAATTCCTCCTGTAATAGGTGCTAACAAATCCAGGATCTAACAAGAGTGTCCCTCCCTTTTCCTTATATTAATAACTACATTTCTTTCAGAAGAACCCTTCTGCAGACAAGAAGGTAAAACCCAGAAATCTCTTATTAGCTTAGTTAGGAAAACTACACAAATAGATTGCTATTATAATCAAGTCTATGGGGAGCAGAAGTGGGAACACCCTATTTTTCAGCAAGTCTTTTTCTGTTCTCGACTATTCACTTCCACGGTTATATTTTATCACACAACAGTTATGAATGGTGTCTTCCCAGGATCACAGAAGAATTCAGGTTTGAAGTGACCTCAGACAGCCTCTACTCCAAACTCCTCCTCAAAGTAGGGTAGTCATGAAACAGACTAGGTTAACTCAGGGCTTTCTACACTCATTCCTGAAAAATCTCTAAGGTTGGGGACTGCACAACCTCTTTAAGGAACCTGTTCCAACACTGGCCTATCCTCAAAGTGAAAAACTTTATCCTTATAACCACTCTGGACCTCTTGCACCTGTTGACTCTTGTACTCCCACCATGAACCACTAAAGCATCTTACTGTGGTTTTTTGATCATCTCCCCATAGTTACTGGAAGGTGCTGTCAGGTCCCCCTAAAGCCTTAGTAATCCTGAGCTAGACCTTACCAGACAGATCAAAAGATAAGAATTAACCTCCTAGGGCTAAAGTCGTCCTACTGCCAAATATTTTTTGTGACAAGAGGCATGAACCAAAAAGCCTAATAAGCAGGAATGCACAAACTGTGTCGAAGACCTGCCTATGTGCAAGGACACAGAAACAAGTCACATATTGGTATTGGACATTTGACAGCACAGAAGTAGAATTAAGAAAAAAAAAAAATATCTCTTACTCAGTAAAAACAGAGTATACTTATATTACTACATTTTCTCACAGATATAAGCCATGTATCAAATTATTAAGACTAAGGTTAGCATATATTACCTTCAGCAATTTCTCTAAATTTTGCTTCTGCACCAGGACTCTTATTTTTGTCTGGGTGGTATTTCATAGCCAGCTTGTGAAATGCCTTCTTGATCTGGCGGTCTGATGCATTTTTTGGAACTCCTAAAATATCATAATAGCTCTCTGTAGCCAGTATTAATTCAGTTATCATCAAAATGCAGAGAGCAAATGTGAAGACAGATTGCGTAGTGGCCATTTCTCTGGTTCCTGGAGAAAAGGAAATATACTTCAAGTTATTTCACGTTACACAACAACTTACAGTTTTACCTTTAAGCTGGAAGAGGAAGACCTGTATGTTTCAGGAGTCGCTCAGTGACAGACATGTAAGCACATTGTTTCACAAGTGTCAAACTCCATTCCCCTAGATTCATAATCACAGAATACGTAAATGAAAATACTGAAAATTCACATTTCACATGCAGCACAAGCATGCTTCAGTGTTCATCTTTGGTTTACAGCTATCCTCAACTGTATGTTCTCCCACAGAGCTGTTCAAGTAAATATAAAACACCTTTCACTGTATCAAACAGTTCATGCTGGCATATGTGAACTAGCTTTAAACTAATCCTTAAGTTCTAGGACCATAAACACAGCAGTTCTAAATTGACTGCAGGTTGCAAAAACCCACTCAATACTGGAAGACCAATTCACTGATTAGCTTGTGCAACAATAAGCCTGAAAACACATCTGTACTAGAGATCGACTGTCAGGTGCAGGAAGACGGCTTCAGAAGGTCATTTTACTGTCCTAAGGTGAACATGATAAAGAGTGAAACACTCACTTGGAGTACAGAGTTCAGTCAAGTCGAGCACATTTTTCTTTACAATGGGCTGAGCTTAGCTTATTTTCACATTAGATTGTACTATAAATAAAAACACCTACTATGTTGTTGATATGAAAGAATTCATCTGATCAATACCATTGCATATACAGGTTTACAAATGAAACTCTCCATGTCTGAACTCAAAAAAGAAGTCTTCTATAGAAGACAAGCGGCTTCAATAATAATTAGAAGTAACAGTTTTTGTCAGCAACTTATTTGTCAAAAAGTTACATTTTGAAACAAACTGATACTAGAACACAGGGGAAAAGCTGTGGCATACATAATTCATATGAAAAACCAGTTCCACGTAGCCACACGATCATTCATGATTTTTATGAAGGACAGGGTGAGCTCTTCCTACCAGAACAGATCAAACTTTTTTCCAAGGCCTGTGCATATCCTATTTAAAACACAGAGTATAGAAATGTGAATGTTCAAAGACAGAATGCTGGCTATATCCGAACCAGCAGGGTGTATGACCAGGCCCTGAACATGCCAGAAGTAACAAGTCCTCCTCACTGGATCACACTGATTTGAGTGTACCATAAGTAAAACAAAGAGATGAATGGTATCACTTTCCTGAAAGTTGAATAAAATAACCTTAAAGTCCAAGTACCATTAAAGTCAGAATACTTATAGACACTATGTGGCCCAAACATTTGTCATGCAGAGTTCAAAACCTTTGAATACCAGGTATAAAAAACATTAAACCTTTAAATAAAAAGTCCATACCCTCTAAAGAAAAGTAAGACCCAAGTACCAAAAATGGAAAAAAAAAAACATTTCTAATAGGTAACTCAGGAGGCTAAAATGAATCTTGTGAGGCAAGAGTAGAAAGCTCGTAAGATGAATGTACCCACGCCCTCTTAAGCATTTATACAGCTAGCAGCCTGCATGGTATCAAGTGTTAAGAAGCAGCAGTTGAAACAAAGTGTATTTTGATCAGTGTACTTAGTTACCAAACGGACAGTTCTTACCCTTTTCTTCCTGCATGGTACCAGACATATTTTTAGTACAAGCGTTTCCAAGGCGTTTCCACATATTTTCTCTCACCAGTTCACTAACCTGAAACTTTGCCAGTTGGACACTAAGATCTACACACATGTACGTTCTTCCACACTTTTGGAGCTTTCTTCCTGTTTGTGCTTTACAGATACAGATTTACGTCTTCATCTCACACATGAGATTGTTTTTATTTTACTTCATTTCCCCATACCTGCATCATGCTTGTATAATCACCTGCTGCATTCTCTTACAGCTACTCAGTCTGCTTCTACTATTAAACACTGAAAAGAGCTAAAGAGAGCAGTTTACGTGCTTCATTAAGAGCCAAACCCTCTTTTATAACTCCCAAGCTCATTAGAGCGCAAGAACAAGCTATTCCTTTAAAGTTTTCTGCTCTGCCTAACCTTCTCAACTCGTATTACTCTTGATAATGAATTACACCCAAGTTATCCTTTTTCTACAGTTTTATGTTAGGATTTCTGTAATGCAGTTCTGTGCTACACTGCCCCTAGTTTTATCTAGATTTCTAAAGCATATTTAAGAAAAAAAAATCAGTACTTCAGTTTCACGATTTTTTTAAAACAATGTAGACAATTTAGTGACACCCTTGAACCTGAATGAAATGCAACTAAAAGAATAAAATATAATGTAAATGAAAAGCAAATACAAATGAAACTACACTATAAGCAGCATTTAACACTTATAAGGTTATTACAAAGACATTGTAAGTCTGTTTAGACACTATCATCAATTACTGAATTTACTTTTTAGAAAATAACCTGTTTTACATGCTGTGAGCATCTTAGCATTGCTACTGTTAACTAGCATGTTAAATGCCTGACCTCTGCCCTGCCATCCCTATTTCACAATCCCTTTCAAAACGTACTTTCTTTTAAGCACTTATTTTCTTTATGTCTCTTTTGTTTTGCCAATCGAAAATGGACAGATAAATTTCACTTTCCAGGCCGTGCACATTAGTTACAACACATTCCAGAATTCGTTAAGTTCTATATACTTCTTGATATTAAGGTCATGTCACAAAACAGTCCCCCCTACTAATTACGAAGAACAATATTTTATTTGGGTAGACCTACCAATAAAGTTAGAGATTTTATTAACACAGATTAATTATTTAACTCTGTTGCATAAGTAGTTACAGATCTCAACTACTATCCTGCTTACTGTCTAATGTTTATCAAAAGTTATATAGAGGTGATAACAATCGATTCTCTATCAGTTTATCAACGTTTATATATAGCTGCACTATGAAGTGATGTTTAAGGATGATGTACCTGGAATAAAATGTCACATATAGAAAATACAGAGCTACTTCCACCTTGCAATGCACATGCCCTATTCCCTCCTTCTTTGAAAGCAATTAGCAAAGATCTTAGTTAAATGCTTATATTCACAAAGCCTCATACACTCAGGAAAATCCACAGCATTGCTACTGCTCTGATTACATGAACTGTGCTGCACTGTCCAATGGAGTTCTGATGTCATATAACTTTGCAAACGATTCATTAGTGGTAAGAAAGTTACCAAAGTTTTCCACTGGTTTTCATACCACGACTAACCCGATGAGTAAGCAAGGCTCCTAGTCCACAGCCAGCTACAGGAAAGTCTGCCCAACTCTGGGGGCTTGTCGTTTTTTTGGCCTCTCCTATACTGACCGGAAAGCAAATCCAGGAGAAGGCTCCTGAGTGTTGCTCTGGATAAGAGGGAAACGGGACAGCACCACCCTTCCTAGCCAGGCCCCTCAGGAACCTCGCTACAGCCGTACCACGAGGCGAGGCCGAGACATACCTCAGCAGATGATACCAGCGACACTAAGCGACGCTGTCCCACCTCCCGGTCAGCCAGGCTTCGAAAAGACCACAGCAGATAGGCCTAGCGAGCAGTGGGAGCCCGGAGAGGCCGAAAGTGCAAGTACATCCACCGGACCGAACCCCAGTGTTCCACCTCCCCCACACGGTCCCCGTCCCGCCTTCCCCAGCCTCCCCCCAACCTCTCCGGCCCCTCCAGCTACCTCAGCGCCCCTCCGCCTTGCCCAAGCCCCTCCACAGCGGCCCAGCCCCTTCGCTGCCGTCCCTCTCCCCGCCGGGGGACGGCCCACTCCCGCCGCGCCCCTCACCTCAGCCCTCGCTCGCCGCCGCCGCCGCCAGCACCGAGGCCGCTGCCCCTCAGCGCCCCGCGCGCCGCTCCCGACCAACAGCCGCCCGCGCTCGCGCAGACCTTCCCCCCGCGCACCGACCGCGATTCCTACACGAAGCGCTACGCCATTGGCCGCGCGGCCTCACGTGACGCAGCGGGGCGGGGCTTCTTCCCCTGGCGCGAGGGCGGTGGGAGAAGTGGGTGGCCGCTGTCCCCGTGACTCCCGCCCCCTGCGCCCCCGCTGCCGCCGCGCCGGTGGTTCCGCCCTGCGGCCGGGCCGCCCTGCTCCGCCATGCCGCGGTACTGCGCCGCGTCCTGCTGCAAGAACCGAGGGGGACAGAGCGCCCGGGACCAGCGCAAGCTCAGCTTCTACCCGTGAGTGTCCGGGGAGCGGGGTAGGGTCTGGGCGAGGGCTGGGGGATGGCGAACGCTAGAGGGGCCAACCCCGGGTGGGGCGGGGCCCTCAGCGGCCCCTCAGCAGCCGGGTAAATGGCGGAGAAACTAACTGGAGGGGCCGGCAGCCGCCTTTGAACCCTGCCTCGTCCCCAGCGGCTGGAGGGAGAGAAGGCCCTCGTCTGTGAGGGGGAAGGTGTGGGCAGAAGGGTGGGCAGGCGGGGTGCCTGACCTCGCCGGTGCTTGCCTGGGCGGGGAGGGGAGAGGCACCGCGGATTCGAACGGCCCTTCAGCGGGTGGGGAGGGTTCGTGAAGAGAAAACCGAAGGGATGCGACTGGAAAATAAAATTTGCGCTGATAGCCGTGAGGGTGTTTAGCTGTTAGGAGTGAAGTAGTACCGGTTACCCCGGTTTTTTCGAGCGTGGCCGCCTTTGTGGAGTGGGTGCCTCGGCAGGGCAGGCAGGAGCGGAGGCGTTGCCTGAATGCTGCAGGAGCCGAGTATCCTCCATCTGACGGCTTGCAAGCAGAGGGCCTAACAGAATAGAAGAGTAAAAATATATTGATTCTTTAAAATACAGTAGTCCCGCTAGGGTTATTACCTTGCCTATGCTGCATTGCTGGTTTGTTTGGAGGCAGCTGAGCTAGCTGGTAGCTAACTGCCTCAGTTGCCAAAAACCAGTTTATGGTGGCTGCGTAGCACTATCCGGCCACCTGACTGATTAGTCACCATCCCAGGTCCGCAGTAACCTCTGTACTGTTGTGGCTACGTGGCTGGTGATTCCCAGAATGGTGAGTTAAAAACAGTGTTTCTCAACCCAGAGAGGAGCACAGTGCAGGTAACTAAATACTAATGTATTTCTGTTGAATAAAAGTACAATAAGTGTTTGTCAATGGAACGTATTTGGTAGCATTTAAGAAAAGACCCCACCTGGAGTACTACGTCCACCTCTGGAGCTCTCAGTGCAGGACAGACATGGACCTGTTGGAGCGAGTCCAGAGGAGGGCCACAATAATCATCAGAGGGCTGGAGCACCTCTCCTATGAGGAAAGGCTGAGAGAGTTGGGGCTGTTCAGCCTGGAGAAGAGAAGGCTGCGGGGAGACCTTATTGCAGCCTTCCAGTACTTAAAGGGGGCCTACAAGAAAGCTGGAGAGGGACTTTTTACAAGGGCATGTAGCGATAGGGCAAGGGGTAATGGCTTCAAACTGAATGAGGGTAGATGCAGACTAGATATAAGAAAGAGATTCTTTACGCTGAGCATGGCGAGGCACTGGAACAGGTTGCCCAGAGAAGTTGTGGATTACCCCTCCCTGTAAACATTCCAGGCGAGGCTGGATGGGGTTTTGAGCAGCCTGATCTAGTGGGAGGTGTCCCTGCCCATGGCAGGGGGCTTGGAACTAGATGATCTATAAGGTCCTTTCCAACCCAAACCATTCAATGATTCTACAAAAATTTGAGGAATAAATTTCACAACTAGCCTGAAAATCTGTTTTGGTAAAATGTATACCTCAAACTGAGCTGCCAGTTTGTCTCAATTGCTCAGTAGTCATTGTTATTCCAAGATCAGGAAGACGATATAGGAAGTCCCATGGGAAGACTTCTTTGAAAGGGATTTTAGTTTAGATTGAAGGAAACCCCTTTACCCCAGCATGTCTCTAATATGTGATTCATCATAAAACAATCCTGAAAATGAGGGGAAATAAATTATTTATATTGCTTTAGAGACTGTGAGAGCTGTGTTGATGGTCAAAACAAGTTTGAGTACTGATACATATTTATATTCAAAAACATAGCTGTTTTAGCTAACCATTGAATTGTGCTGCATTACGAAGCACCATGGTTCTGCAGAAGGGGTGCTGAGATCTGATTTATAGAGATCTCTTGCCCTACGTTATCAACTACTACTGCCTCTTAACACCCAAAGATGTCCGCTGCTGCTCTGGGGTTTTGGGTCTGATCTCCTTCTGAACTTTTTAACTGTGACTAATCTCAGCTGGCCTGACTGCCGTTCTTTATTTCTTCACCTCTCTGACTTGTGCAGTGGTGGCAGATCCTGAATAAGCTCTGTCCACTTCCTCTTTCCATTTTCCTTTTGTTTGTATCTCATTTACACCAAAGAACAGAATCATTGATGAGTAAGGGTGCATTGAAGCAGGAGCAGATTTTGACTAAGTTGCCCATAAGCTAAAATAATAAATTTCGCCATCAGACGTTGTCTCTCACTACAGATGATTTTGTTTCCCATCTGAAGCAGGCTGACCATGGGGAAGGCAGTGAGTGCTGTGTTGCAATGGTAACGGCAGTGGAAGCAAACGTTCTCAAGGCCCTCCCTTGTGGAGAGGTATGATTGGTGACATAACCTTCAGTTGAAAGAAGCCATCCTCCTACTGAGAGCCTTCTTTGGACCTATATAGTAACATCCCAGGCTAAGCTCTGTTACTTGTGGGGCATGCTGTATAATATATGTAATGCTGCTATTGGGTTTACACAGAATCTGAAAAGGCCAAACCTCTAACCTGCCCTTGAGAGGTTATTGTGTTCTTGCCAGAATTATTCCTTGCGTTCCTGCAGACACTCAGAGTCAGATGCATCGAAAGCTTGCTCTGTTTCCTTGGTAACTTCAAAACCTAAATGGCAACCAATTAAGAAGATTGGGGAAGGGGTGAAGACATGCACATTTATCCTGTGAATCTCGGGTATCTTTCTCTCAAAATCAGCTAAGTTTGCAGTTCTGGAACATTGTGGGCCCGCATAAGCGAGTCATTACCATGTGTAGCTTTTGGAGGAACCATGCAGCTTCAGGTTTGAGGGTGGGATCTTGGGTTTGCCAAGAGGTAGCCCAGATACAGACCCTTGTAGCATTTGGGAGACACTAGGCACTCCAGGCTCTCTCCTCAGCTTCTGTTGCATGGGAATACCTCACTGGAGAATCAAATTTTTTGTGCACTGAAGTTCCATTAACAGATGGTAATAAACATTGCCAAAAGAACTGATTGTTAGTTAAAAGGAAAAAAGAGCTAAGGGAAGAGAAATGGAGTTAGGAATGCTCCATTTCTATTTAAGGAGTAAGACAAAATAAGTCTTGTAAAGACTGTAGGCACTTGTTCACATCTGGATGTTTCTGTTGTCCATCATACTGCCAAGAACTAACATTTTTTACATCGTACAGTTATGATCAGGTTTAATGACCACATGAATCTATCTCTTATAGTTTTATATACCCAAAAGCAGAGATTTTTTTTTAATTATTGCTCATGATACTAAAGAATATTGCTTTCTTAACAGTAGTTATTGAACAGTGCTCAGAATTCAAGTTGTGGTTTATGTATCGTATGTGGTTATATGCTACAGTTGAAAGAAACTTGATAGGCAGCGGAGAAACCTGTAAGCACATTTCAAATACCCTGATATCTGTCTCATAAGAGATGAGAGCCAAGAGTAGTCTGAAAGTTCGTGTTGCCATTACCATAACTGCTTGACTGTACATGCATCATAATAAGCCTGTAATTCCCTTTGTGTATCACAATTCCTTAAGTAAATTACATATCTTCACCCACTTTCTTTTAATTTAGTTTTCTTTCCCATGTAATTTGTCTGACCATTTGCATATATTTTCAGAATTGATTTTTTTTTCTATGAAAGTATACACTCTTCATTTTTCTTTTCAAGTAAATTAGGTGGTTCAAAAGTTAGTAATGCATTTCATAATATTGTGTGGGCTCTCAGTGCTGTAAGAAAGCTTAATTGCTGAAACATAACATATAGACATGCTTTGCCTTTATGTGTATTTACTGTTTGAACAGAATTCAAATTCTGCACTGGAAATACATTTCCAAGTTATCAGATAATCTGAAGTATGACACATATGAAGAGATACTCAGTTAAACAAAAAATTGTAACAAAAGGTTTTGTTACTAATTGTGTCTAGTAAGAGAAAAAAGCTCCACAAATACTATTTCTAAAATGAGGACCAGACCTAACTTTTTTAAAATGAAGTCAGAGTATTTCCTCTAACTTCTGTAGAGCTAGTTTCTGAGCAAGTGAAAAGCTGTAGTATAACAAAAATATATAAATGCTAAAAAGTGTTTTATTCCACTTGTAGTTAAAGGAAATCTGCTCTAGGTGACCCTGCTTCGGCAGGGGGGCTGGACTAGATGATCCACAGAGGTCCCTTCCAACCCCTACCATTCTGTGATTCTGTGACCAAGCCTTTTAAAACATCTTGGCTGTGGGTTCTGAAATCCTTGGTCAGCAGAAATCAACAGAAGTTCTGCTGCTGAACTCTGGAGCAAATATCCAGCTAGAAATAATTTGGATAATTATTGGATTAATGTGTGACATCCTGATTAGCATTTCATATTTAAATTTTTGTAAAAAGGATTATTTTAATCTTTTTGTGAGGAAAGACTACCTTGTAAGGAACAATGAGGTATTCTTTATTTGAAAAGAAGGAAAAAAAAAACAGTAAGGTTTTTTTGTTTGTGTTTTTTGTTTGTTTTTTATGAACTGCTTTTGAAAAGATTTCCACTTCATGATAAAGAGAGACTTGAGAAATGGCTGCGGAATATGAAACGAGATGCGTGGACGCCAAGTAAGCACCAGCTTCTGTGCAGTGATCATTTTACCCCTGATTCCCTTGATGTGCGATGGGGTATACGATACTTGAAACATACTGCTGTACCAACAATTTTCTCTTCCGCTGGTGATGAGGTAAGGTGTTCCTGTCTTCTTTATTGTATAAAGCTAACCAACTATTTATGTAATACACATGTTCTAATTATCTGTAATATATTCATATTTTCTTTTAAAAATAGAATTCCTGTCCATCAAAATATTTTGTCAATGGGACTGACCCAAAACGAGTATGTAATTCCATAGTGTAAACGAAGAACTTCCCATACTTTGACTGGAGGTTCAATGTCTTTTTTAACTGGAAATTACAGAAGCATTTCCTATAGGAAATTTCCCATAGGAAAATAAGTTTCCTATGAGAATACTATGATTCTAAATATTTTCTCCTCTGCAATTACTCTTAATTATTATTTTAATGTTCTTTTAAGGCCTTTTATTAATTGTACAGGAATGCTGGCTTTGGAATGTATTGGTTTCAAACTACACATTTCTTTTTTCTGTCCCTAACCTTTCTAACACCTAAGAGCTCAGGAGTGTAAGCTGCTGAAGATAGCCCTCAAAGACTATTCCACCTTGTCTTTCACAGAGTTGTACTATTGGTTACATAAAAACACTGTGCTACACAGGCACCTAATCTTGATCAAAGCTATACTAATTCTCTTCTGGCACGTAACTGTCTTCCTCTGGATCGTCATGTTGGAGGTTGGAGAAATGGAAGGACTGGAATTAAGGCTAAATTGCTGAAACTGAAATGTGTGGCTAATTAATTTTACAAAACAATTAGTTTTTAGTCATTAATTTCTCTGCCTTCTTGGATAGCTGCAGGTGGTGTTCAGACTGCTTTTGGCTCTGTAGAGTGAAAAGCAATCTTGATAAATCTCTCAAGTATAAAAATAGAAAATCTTGCCATTTATGGCAGTAATAACTTAGCAATAAATAACTTTCCTTCCAACTCTCCCGCCTCATTTCAATACATCCCTCACTTATCTGTGCTGTTACTGTAACAGGGAGCCCTAGCTTTGGAATTAGACTTTGCTGCCCCATGCTTCTGTGCAATTCCAGATAAAGTATGTGGTTCCCCCCTAAAGAAAAGTCAGCTTTTCCCCACTTTGTCATTCTCTCTTGTTTTGCTTGTGACCATAGAGCAGTCATAGTATACCTACAAAGATGGACAGTAGAGTTATGAAGGTAGCAAACTTTTTATGCAGTGGTGTTGCCAAGAACATACCAATGGCTTCTCTAAATTATTTTTGCGTCAGCAATGTATATCTAGGAAATCCCAGATAGATTTATCTGGTTCAGAAAAAGAATATTCTGTGCTTCCTTTCAATCTATCCATCACTTCCCTGCTATCAAAAGAAAACAGATGCCAGTTCTTGATATCTGTGATACATGGACTTGCTTTCCTGGGGTCTAATTCTCTCTCTGGCGTTGCTTTTTTTCAATCTCATGCTTCTGACTGCGCTTCTCTACACATCAAGACATAACCTGTCAGTGACCACCTCAGCAAATCAACTTAGCCACGGGTTGTGTAGCGCCCCAAACCCAAATTTTCTGCGTAGACTAAATATTCACAAAGACATGGAAAAGAGCTCTCCTTATTCTGGGGGAGAATCGCTTGTTAGTGTGTGAGTTAATGTAGGGGAACAAGAAGCTGAAGTCCCAAGCTGCATTTCAACACTCATCTGTAAACCCTTGGTTTGGAAAACTGAGTGTGAAGAGTTGCAGCATTTGCATATTGTTCACCGCTGCCTTGCTTTGTGTGTTGTGGAGCAAGTGAAGGATATCTTCCAGAACTGCTTAATGATTCTTCAGGAAACATTTCATATTATTTCTTCTGCTAAATAAAGAATGTTTGTTTCTCAAGAGCAGTGTTAGTTGCCTGTGTTTCAATATCAGTAACTGTTCTACATTGGTTTGCAAGCATTTTTATTTTGAAGGCTGCCATAAGAGTGTGAGGGCAGGTTGCGGTGCCTTTCCTTCAGCCTTAATGGCAGTTCTGATAGGCAAGGATTTGGGGGACATTTCCCTAATTTATTTCATAAGAGATTTGTCTAGTTAAAAGATGGAGTCTGAGAATGCCTTATTCAGCTGCTGGTGGAGCAGAGAAAGGGAAATACTTCATTCTCTCAAAATCCCTAAGAATGATGTCATGTTTAAGTATCATCTTTAAAAAGATAAAGGTAACCAAATTAATTCTATTTTTGTGTACATTTTTCAAGCCTTTTAAGACAGAAGTTGCATATAAAATTGAATTACAAAGTGTAATCTATTTAGGGTACTTCAGACTACGTACATACTTTTATGAACATACACTTCGAAATTACGTTTTCCATCATAATCTGTTTTTTCAGCCTGGCCTTCCTCTCTCTCCCTCCCTTCTTTTATTTCCTTTTTTTCCCCCCTTTCCTGTTTTTTGTTAACTGGCCTATATTTAGTTAGCAAAGTTAAAAGTTGCTCCTTGTTCTGTTTGTTGTGGGCATTTTTGGTTTTGCTTTTTAGTCCACAGGCCTAACATGAGTACAAGTTCTGCAGCTGGGTCTCTTCATAATCAAGCCTACTAGAAAAAAACGAAGATACTCACTATTAGTGTATTTTTGTTTCACTGACTGACATACTAAGAAGCTTGTTTGGGTACTGATCTTTAATCTAATCACGTGATGATGTAGTTTATGTGAAGGAGAGGAAAAGAAGGTGGCTAAAAAAGATAAGCTTCAAATTGTCCATCTTTCAGTAACAACTATTGCTTCAAGTCCTGTTAAAATTGTATCCTTCTGCTTAGATTTCTATCCATCCAAAAAATCATTCATCCATTTTTATGAACTGTGATGTTTAGTTGTCAGAATTGAATTACTCGTTTAAGGATCAGCCTATGTGATTGTGCTGAATGTTTCACTACTCTGCAAGCCTGTCTTCATAATATTTTGTTGTTAAATTCTCTTTGGGGTAGACTGCATGACTAAAGATTTGCTGTATCTTTCTAAAACAGCTTTGTTGCATCTTTAATGTAAAAATCTTGTACTGTGTATATTTAATACAACGTTTCAGGTGGTAATAGGAGATGCTAGCGAGTCTTTGTCAAACAGATTTGTGTAGCCACTTCTCTTTAAGTGCTTTTAAAATTATGATGGCTTGTGTAAACCAGTAAAGTTCCTTAGAGTTTGAAATAGAAAATTAAAAAAGTGTTATTGCCTTTAGAGCTTTAAAATAATATTTCAAAGTTTCAGACCTGAAGCAAAGTTATGGAAGACAGTTACATGAATTTTCAGGTCTCTGGTGTACTTTTAAAATGGTACTCATCTAAATTAGTAGTTACACAGTACCATGCTATAGAATGAGATTTACCCTTTTTTTTCATGTTCAAGTGATTTCCTAGTTACAAGGTAGTTGGATTTGTGGTTGTTTTGTTTTGTTGTTTTTTTCCTCTAGGAAGAAGCCTCTTCTCAGAACGGCACACAAGAGAGAAAGAGAGAAGACCTGAAAGAAACAAAGACAAATGTAGAGTCAGAGAAGGCATCTGTATCACTTGAACCTTGTACACCAAAGAAAAATCCTGTAATTGCAGAAAATGTAGATGAACAAGCAGTAGTTTGCTCAACTGCATTGAGTAAACCTTTACAAATTGAAAAACTACAACTTCAAAACAGAGAAGACTTTCAGGCAGGCAGTGTCATTCTTGATGATTCATCTACGCAGCATATGTATCAACCTAATCCTGTTTTAGTGGCAGCAGCAGTCCAGAGCATGGAAGATACCAGTGCTCATACCTCTGTAGGGGATCCAGTAGGTTGTACAGCTACAGTCTTGCAATTTACAGACCCTGCCTACTTGAATTCATCTCTGAAACTGAAAAATGCTTTAGATTCAGTTACTGAATATGCAATTGAAAATCCTAGCTCTCATGTTGTAGGCTGTTCTGTTGAAGTACAACCAGCAAGTGAAAATGCAGTTTTACTGAGTACAGTCACACAAACCATTGAACAGTTCAGTGGAAGTGAAGAATCTGTCATTGCTATCATTGTGCCAGCTGAGAGTCCAGAAGAGCCTGAAACGGTCAATAGTTCCTTCCTGCCTATTAAGCAAGAGTTTCTTGACACAGAGGAGACAGAAACAGATGAGTCTGCGTATATGAATGCATATGGTGGAAATGAAGTACTACAAACTGAGCATTCATACTGCAAACAAGACATAGACAGAGATCACCTTTGGCAAAAAATTTCAAAGCTCCACTCTAAAATCACTCTGCTGGAAATGCAGGAGGTAAAAACTTTGGGGAGACTCAGGTCCTTGGAAGCTCTTATTGGACAGCTGAAGCAAGAAAACCTGCTTTCTGAAGAAAAGCTGAAGATTGTAGAAAACTCCTTTACAACGCTTGAAGTGACTATGATATAGTAAAGGCTCTCAATGATTGCTCTAAAATGTCTTTTTAGCCTCTTTGACTGTCCATTTGTACAGATTAACTTGTTTCAGTGACAGTGTTTTAAACTTCTAATGCAAATTGTGTGAATAGCAAATATTCTTTAAAATGTTACATCAACCACTACCAAAGTTAGGTTGTAGAATATTGCCTGTAAAATATGACTTGCAAGTAAGCTTTAAAAGAAAATAAAACCTGTTAAAGTTTTGTTAAAAAGTATGACTTGAATCAATAAAGATAAGTTAAAGCTTTCTAGCTGCAGGCTCCTCTGAAACATGCACCTCCTGCATTTGGGGTAGCAGTAGAATGGGCAGAATAAGCGTGTAGGATAGGCAATTGTTGCTGAAGAAGAAAAAACTGAGTGTCCCAATTCTCTTTCAGATGGGTAATGAGGTGTGTAACACACATTGTCCGGTGAGGCCACACTTACTCTTTAATCTTCTGTTCATGTAACATTTGTTCTGATAGTTTTTTTGTACGCTTTGACCTTCTTAAATTTGTTTCTGCAATAAAAGGTGTTTAATTTAGTTCTAGAAACTGAAGTTCTTTAAGAATATTGTTACAGTGAACAGGTCTATCTCTTTTTTTGTATGATTCATATCAAATGGAAAGACTCATCTTAAATAGTGGTATTTTTGCTGGTTAGTAAAAAGGAAAGCTTTGACTGTTCAGTGAGTGATACCTGCTTAGCATTGATCCTCTTACAGTTTATAGCTGGGTAATGCATATACCCTTAGTAACATGCTGAAGAAAACTGCTTTGCAGACCAAATAGCTAGTGAAAGTAGCAGAATCTGGCTCATTTTTTTTCTATATGTTACTCTTCAAGAAACGGAATTACAAGACTAAAAATCCTCTCCCCTTTACTGATTTTATTAACTGTTTCTAGTGCACAGGATGACACTACAGTAGAAAGATACTGACAGCTCATTTTGGGGGAAGTTAATATGCTTAACTGCTTTCTTATTCTGTGTGCCTGCCTCCCCTTAGACCTACAGTTGACTGTGCGATCCAGTACAGTGAACGAGTACTCAATCATCTAGTGCAGCTGCACATCACAGTTGGACTACCTGATCGTTGTAGGTCCCTGCCAACTTAACTAGTCTAGTCTATTCTACAATGAATAGATTATGTGAGGGACTTGGATGTGTTTTCCTGTGTTCAGAAGTGTCGTCCCACCACCACCAGCTCAGTCTGGGACTGGAGCAAGTGGGTGCCTTTGCAGTCTGTTACCTGTATTCTCTATCAGACATGTTCTTAACTGTTCTGGGAATCTTTTGATAAGCAATTGAGGATCAAGCAACACTAATTACAAAGCTGAACTCCAACTAGATAACAAGTTACAAACTAGTCAAATTTCATAAAATTTCGGGAACTTAGCAGACCAACTTCTAGGCAGCTCTGATGTGAAGCCCAGTGCTGCAAAGAGGTTAGTCTGTATGAGTAACCGCTGTCATAGGCCTGTTTTGTCCTTCAACTTGTTAACTTTTTCCGGGCTCTGAGCACAGAATATGCTTGGGGAAATTCCTAAAGAGGATAAAGGTCAGTTACAATATGAATTATTTACAGGGACTCTGTGACACACTAATTTTTTTCCCCTCTGATGACAGAGTGCTGTCCTCGTAACAAAAGAACACACCTGTTCCGCCATGTGTTCTCTGAAATCTTGGGGGTTTGTCCTATATGCTCTAGAAACATTGCTGCTATACAGAGTCCAGTCTTGTGAACTGTGTCCAGGTGGCCTCTCTGAATTGTACATTTTGTAATTTTTTATAAAGTAAGAGGTCTTTCAAAGTGATTTACAAAATGCTGTCTGAAATTGCTAAATAATCTGGCACTTTTAGAAATTTTGTAAATATCTCTATAAATCTACTAATGCTGTATCATAAGACCACCCAGTTCAAAATTCTGTTGAAGGTCTTGAATGGCAATGAGAGCTCAGACATGGCAAAAGTTACAACACTTCAAGATGTTGCCACAGCAAATCTCTATTCCCGAAGAAAATACGGGGTTTTAAACATGGTATTTCAATTTCTGATATATTTTTGCCTTTACTAACAAGTTTCCAATATTAAAATTGAAAACGTTGTTTGTGACATAGTTATCTTTAAACCTGCAGAAAAACAAATGCTCAGTTTTCCTCTGCTGTGAAGTTTCTTGGGACTATAGCAGAAAAACTTGGTAACTCTACAAGCCTGTCACTAAGGCTACAGATTTTGTGGCTATAGAGTGATTTGGTCCAGTGTGCCTAGGGCAGACATACCAGGGCCTCTACCTTTCCTTACACACAGATTTTTGTGCCAAATAGGTCACTATTAAGGCCTACAATTAGCTCTTCTCACCTGAGCCTATTACCTAACTGCTGCCTAAAGTAACCCCTACTCTCTTACCAAGCAGGGTGTTGGAGGTGTTAAGCAAAGGTGTCTAACAATAGGTGTTAAACAGTGTGACAGTTTATGAACCTGGTGTTTTCAAGTAGCGCTTTACAGCTTTGGGTTTAAATTTACCAGTTTTCCTTAACAGTAAATTTGACATGTGGTTGCTCTCAGTGTGTCAGATCATAGTGTGTCCATCCCATCCCAGTTCATGGTTTCTGCAGCAGCCAGCATCACCAACTTAAAAAATCCAGAGATCGCCTGAAAACAGGGTAATTTTGTATGTGGCCTTTCTCAGGACCAGTCTTGCAGCGATGAAGAGGTCGAAACTCCACAAGGCGGTTTGAAGGTAGACCAGAATCAGTGCTGTGTTTTGTAGGTGACTGTTGCAAATTGATTCCACCAAAATATTTTGAGCAGACACTTTGTATTAGTTTTTAAATATTTTAGTATTATGGCTGGCTATTTTGTAAGCTAGTTGCTTACAGCAAAATACAACTAGGTCCTTTATGATGATGCTGATTTACTCAGGCTGACCATTATGAGGAAGGAAGAATACCCTGTTGGAAATTGCCACACCTCACTGAATCAGATGCTACAGGTATGTGTTGGTTTCAGTGTTTCCTAATCATGAAGCTCTACAGCCTTTGCACACCATTTTATTTCACTGATCTTTATGGACTCTCAAAGGTGCTATGTGAGTCCCTGAGATCCAATGGAAACTGCTCTTGTGCAGTTGCAGCCCAACATAAAAGTAGTACACCGAGTCGTCATGCCTTCTGTTGTATATCAGGCTTATCTCCATCCGAGTAAGAGGTTCTTATCTATCTTTTTAATAATTTTGCATTTTCATCAACTTTTTTTTTTAAACTTTTGACTGCCTATTTCCCCTGATGTAATTACTTACTTCAACACTTTACAGATTTAACAGATGTGGACTGTTTTCTTAATTCACCTCTTGAACTGTTAAGCTGTATGTATTTTCCGCTGTCCACTGGTTCCTGTGGGAATTTGGCATTTGGCTTTCTCCTAGATCTTCATTTAAATTCCACCAATTTGTTAAATTTATCTACAAGCGGTGTAGTTGCATCTGGAATAAGCTGGTGCCCATTTCTACTGGTTTTCCATCTTTACACAGCGCAGTGTCAAGTTTTATTTAGCTCATCCTGAATGCAGTGCCAGCTAGATGGAATTATTTCTTTCTCTCAGACAAAGTATGTGGGTCTTCTATTCTGTACATTCTTGCATCAGTGATACAAATATTGACTGCACTCCTGCTTCCTTCACATCGGTCATTAGAAGTCTGTCTAGATCACAGAATCACAGAATGGTAGGCGTTGGAAGGGACCTCTGTGGGTCACCTAGTCCAACCCTCCTGCCGAAGCAGGGTCACCTACAGTAGGCTGCACAGGACCTTGTCTCGGCGGGTCTTGAATATCTCCAGAGGAGGAGACTCCACAACCTCCCTGGGCAGCCTGTTCCAGTGCTCCGTCACCCTTAGAGGGAAGAAGTTCTTCCTCATGTTCAGACGGAACTTCCTGTGCTTCAGTTTGTGCCC